>Ga0126342_10013560_pt1 | contig 14418 bp, 16 predicted proteins | sample Cyp1metagenome_FD_92528 | JGI IMG/M metagenome (GOLD analysis project Ga0126342, IMG submission 92528) | Coral microbial communities from Lord Howe Island, Old Settlement Bay, Australia - Cyphastrea 1 metagenome | ecosystem: Host-associated > Invertebrates > Cnidaria > Coral ... | reverse complement strand
GCTTCATAGCGTGTACAGCCGTTTGAAGTTATAGAGGTCACAAGCCATTTTGAGCACATGCGCGCCGATCTGGCCTGGTGCATGCTTGTGGCAGGATGAGAAATATGTAATGAGTAATGTGAGGCGTGGGACATATGCAGAGGATCTGCAAAGATGCATTTTCCGGCGCAGGCGCGGTGCAAGAGACATGTTCATCAGAGATGTTAGGAGGTCCGGGCGCTGATTTCCTGAGAGGGGTTGCATTTTGGAGCATCAGATCTTCAGTTTTGGGAAGATGATTTTGCGTGACGGGTGCAGCACTTCGTATGACCTGGCCTCACTTTTTTCGTGGCAAGCGCAATACTTTAGACAGGTGGAGTCAGGTGGAGTGGAAAAATCGCAAAACGCATTTGTACAAGGCCGTCAGCTCTGCACTCAACTTTCCATTTTTGAAAGAAGTCTCGCAGAATTGCTTCGTTTTTAATGTTGTCAACTTCGAAAAATGAGGAAGTCTCGGAGCATTGTAATTGTTTCGTTTTTAGACGTCAAGTTCAAAAACTCAGGAAGCCTCGCAGAATAGCTTCGTCTTCAAGCTTGCAGAAAGACAGATAGATAGATAGATACATAGATAGATAGACAACTACAACTACAACTACAACTATAAGTACCACTACGCTACACTAAACTACACTACACTACTACCACAACTACAAGTACAAATATACTACGCTACAGTACACTACAGTAATTGCACGACACGACACTACACCTACTACAACGGCAGCTACTACTACTAGTACTTCAACTGCTGCTGCTACTACTGCTACTGCTGCTGCTGCTACTACTAATACTGCTACTACCACCACCGCCAACACCGCCACCACCACGACGACGACGACTACTACTACTATATACTACTACTACTACTACTCCGACTCCGACTCCGACTCCTACTACTACTACTACTACTACCACTACTACTACTACTACCACTACCACTACTACCACTACTACCACTACTACTACTACCACTACTACCACTACCACTGCTACCACTACTACCACTACTACCACTACTACCTTACCACTACTACCTACTACCTACTATACCTACTACCTACTATACTATACCTACTATACCTACTATACCTACTACCTACTACCACCACAGCTACAACTGCAATTACAGCTACACTGCGTTACACTACAATGCACTAATTAAACTGCAGCACATTAGAGCTACAAATACACATGCAACTACAGCTACACTATATTACGCTACGCTACACTAATCACATTAATTACAGTACACTACAACTGCAACTACCGCTAAATTGCACTACACGACACTACACAACAACTACAACTACAATACGCTAGGCTACACTACACTATACCACGCTACAGTACACTACAATACACTACACTAATTACACCACACCACAACTACAACTACAACTGCAACTACACTACACTAATACCACTAATTACACTACATTACAACATATTACAACTACAGCTTACAACTACAACTCCACTACACTACACTAGAACTACAACTTCACCTACAACTACAACTGCACTACACCACACTACATCCAGCAGTTGTGGTGAGGTGACCACTGCAACCATTGCAACCACTCCCGAAAACACAACTCCAACCACCTTTCGGTCCACCAGTGGATTCGATCTGCCATCCGTGAGTCACAACAACCAACCCTTCCTATAGGACTCTATAGGTTTCCTATTTTTGAAACTTCCGCCACCGCCTTGTGTGGTACTACTGGTATATACGTCCGGGGCATCTCCAGCCTGGAGATGGTGGTGTTCGACAGCCAAAACTATTGGCCTGCAACAATGGTGTTATGACACCTGAAGACTAGGCAAACTGGGGAAAAGTGCAAACATGTGCAAACATGTGCAAACCATAAATGCACACTGAACATCACTGAACCGATCTAAGCTGGACACAAGCAAGCACTAAATTTCCCCCACTCGGTGCCTGTACTAGCTCAGTGCCTTCGACAGTGAATAGCCAGCACAAACTTTGCACCGCAGATTCTGGGGAGTTATCCTTGGCAGGGCGGCAAAGCATTCGAAACAGGTCCTACTGAGGTCCTATACTGGCATCCCATTGCACTTGAGGCTTCGGCATTTCCAGTGCCAAGGGCAATTCTATCCCCTGCAGGGCCGCCGAGCCCATGAAACTTGAAATCCACCGGTCAAATCATGTCGGAAATGCTTGAAACACAAGTCGACCACTCCATGAATCTCCATGGTCCATGGTGCTCGGATGCGGGTATGACACACGGTCTAGCAAACAATTGAAATGGTCCCAAGTATGGACATGTACAAAGAATTATGAAACATGTTGAAAGATCATCAAACGAGGGAGATGCCAAGCCTGTCTGCAAGTCAACAGGATCGCCCCGTTGTAGTTCTATTGGCTCTGCACATGATCTGAATCGCCATATTGGATTGGAGGTCAATGTTCTCATTTGAAATTGGCCGCGACTGAAACAAATACTAAAGTGATCTCGACTCATGAAGGGCAGGCAATCTTGCGCCACAGAGCGCTTCAGCAGTTCCGGCTGATGCTTTCTGCCCACGAACCTTGAGCCGACCCGAGTGGCTGTCAGAAGGCTATTCACATGCAAACATATACAAACTAATCTTGCACACTAGGTCACTAGGCTATAGCTATCCACATTAATTACATGTTTTAGATACACGATGTAAATACACTGTGCCACAGTGCGTGTGTAATTATGCTCTTTGGTGCCATGATATATATATATATAATATGCTTATTTACTTATCTATTTTATTTTGCTTGATTATAACCTATATAACTGTTTATTTCTTTTTATATAACTTCCATAATTATACTTGCAACACCATGCCACAACACAATGAACTCAATTGAACAGTTTGAACCGGTAGATACTAGTAGAATAAATATTAGGCAAGCAGCAATGTGTGGTCTGGCAGCTGCAAAAGGGACACGGGCCCAATCTGACGGTCTGCGAGTGGCGCATCCTCCTTGACCCCTTCACCCGACAACTCCAAGCGAACTGTAGAGCTTGTAGGCCTCCAGATTTTGACAAACGGTCATGTGCGCAAGAGCACATCCACAGCCGATGCCTTGTCTTTGCTTCCTCTTGGCATCTTGGTGATCGACTGACCTGCCGCCATCATTGCCGCCGCCACCACCACCACCACCACCACCAACAACAACAACAACTACTACTACTACTACAAAAACCACTACAGCAAGAACAAGGGTCACAAAATTCGGCCCAAACCAGAACTGCAAGCTGAAAAGAAATCTGAGTTTAGAATGCAGGATGCCACGAGAGCTCAGCGCACCCTGCATGAGGATGAAGAAAGGTCTCGGCTGACTTTTCGCCGCGGTGGAGACAAAGTCAGCAAATGCACCTCCTTCGGGCCAGGACAGTATGAAGAGTCAATTTTTATCAAATTTTGCTACTGAGCAGCTACTGTCTGATTCTGTGTTCCTGTACCATGCTGTACGTGTGCTGTACGTGGACCCGGTCACTGCGGCTGCAAGTGGCTGTGACTGACACGCTCGCCGTGGCCTGAGGACTGCTGCTCTCCGCCTGAGTTGGGCGTTGAGCCCTGGCCTGGCTAACCGGTTCCAGGAATCTCTGGCCAAAAACACAGGAATGTCAAGAATCACATCGAATAATGATACAACATATATCAACATATGATATAATCATATATAAATTATATAATTTCTGGAAATATATCATATAAAATAGTATAAAATAATTATATGGATTGGGCATGATAGGGCTGGAATCTGGAAATCTATGGGAATGATTCTGTTCCTGACATTCTTAGACAATTTCGACGGCGGGACGTCTCTTGGAGGGGACAAATGGGCTTCACCGCTTGAGCGGCTGTGCATGTGGGCAGCCTCCGCAGCAAAAATTGTCCGTGTTTGAGCAACAAATGGCCGACACCAACAGGTTCAACAGCATGCAGTTCAGTTTATCCTTGAGAAGTTCAAAAATAGTTCAGCAACAGTGAACCATGGTGTCCTCTAAGCGACGGCCAGGAGGAGAGAGGAATCCTCGGACTGGATTGGTGTCTTGGCCAAGAAGCACACCGTGGCTAGAGCAAGGATGACTCCAATTTGCTTATTTGAATTTATTTGATCTCATTTGCTGCTCTGAGTCTGTCGATTCGGGCATCAACTCGCAAGACCTTCCAACCATATCCAACCATTCTGTTACTGTACAGCAGGGTATCAAATGCAAATTGTGTGAGTAAAACAAAAATATAGACATTGGGACATGTCCAGACCGTCTACAAGTCACAATTCATGATCGAAATGTGTTGCAATGTGTTGCAAGCACACTATTCAGGCGCGGTCAGCAGGATTCCCAGCTGCAAGATGCTGCAAGCCTGAAATTTCAAGAAGTGCACGTGGTTGCCAGACTCTTCTCTGGCAAATCCCACCATCTGGCCATTCTCCACTCGTTGAGTTTGGCCAGGCAGAACATGATGGTCATCCACATACAACCTAACGCGACGCTGCCCGTGACCGGGGCCAGTCCCAGAATAATATGGTGCACTACTTCTGGAGACGAGTTCACCATAGTTTTGTTGCGATTGACGATCTGGAAGATGCGTTGGCAATTCTTCATGCTTTTTAAAATCCCCCCGGAATTGCCGGTCTGACTCGAACTCCTGAGTTTGTTTAAATGATTATCAATTATATGAATAATCATATTATATAACGCTGATAACCTGTATGTCCGGATATGTCCGGGGTACTGCTCCACATTGCACACAAAACCAAACACCCAAACGCCCAGAGAATTGAGTCATACTGTACTGAGTCTATGCCACCTCTTTGTAGCTTCTTGGCTGGCATTGCGTCTCTGTAAAAAGAACGTCCAAATGAGCGGGCAATATGATGCAATATGTACCTGTTTCATCATTTCAAATTGATTTCTCGAGGCCTTCGCTATGTCTCTCCCACACAAACTTTCCTCACACCTTTTTAAAACAGAACGTAACTTGCAAACAAACATTCATTCAAACACACCTCTTTTCATGTGGAGACAAAGGGAATCAAATGGATACACAGGTGTCATATTGTTTTTTTTTGGGGGGGGCTACCGTAGAATCAATGAAGTGGAGGGTCCTTTTTCAAACAACCCGAGTCGAGTCGAATACCCTGCTTTTGAGAATTTTTGAGATAATTGCTGCAAAGAGTCGGATTGTTGCTTGGGCTCACATTGGTCAGAAGAACAGCAGTCCCATCAGGGTCGGCTTCCAACTTCCCGTGCGCACGGGAAATGAAGGAAGCGAGCTTGGGCCGCTCAGCTGCCTTCACCAAAGCCTCGAACTGGTTCTGATGCAAGCGGCCAAGCATCATTGGCATTTGTGTCACGTGTATGTCCCTGACAGCACTGCGAAGTTCTGCAAGTTGTCCAGCAGTCAACCCCTCTACATGAGTGCAAGCTAGCACCCAGGAGGACCTTGGTCTGGCAGAAGGGCTTCTGATATCCTGAACAGCAGGACCTGTCAGGTTTTCGCGATTTTCTCGGTCCTCCTCCTCTGCTCTGCGAACCGTCCGTCGTGGAGGTGGCGAGGTCGGCTCCTCCACATCAACCTTCTCGGCCTTCTCGGCCTTCTCGGCCTTCTCGGCCTTCTCGGCCTTCTCGCTCAGCTCGGAGGCGGGTAGGTACCGCAAACAAAGTATCATGGTCCCTTCAACTCCATGGGCGAATAGGATTTCAGAGCGGGGATGCAGTGGAACTGCTGCTTCCCGGGGAGCAACCCTACCATCCACAGACACAAGGCCCTGGCCTCTTACTATCAAAGATGCGCTGCCACCTTGTCTATCACACACAACTTCAAAGGCTGTCCGTGATATGCAGCACTGGAGGGCCTGGTCAGGAACCCACGCTTCGAAAACTCTTTGCTGGTGGATTCGTCCAACTGCAAATGCAAACATTCCATTGCCGTCGGTAGACGAGTTGGGATTCGGCTTCAAAAAAATGCATTGCAACTCGGCGGGAAGCAAATTGCCAGTCTCAACACCACTGGCAGAAAGAAATTCCAATCCGAAAGTGGCCAAATGACTGTGAGGAAGAGCCACCAGCACAGGACTGGGAATCTTCACTGGCTGCTGCTGTTGCTGCAGCTGTTGCTGCAGCTGCTTAGCACTGTCTCCATCTTGTGGCACCTGGACTGGCCCTTGTGGCTGGACAGGTGCCGCATCGACCAAATGTTGAGCTGGTGGCGGTGCAAAAGCTGAAGGCCTTGGACTTTGCGGCGCTATGTATCTATGTATGTAACATGTGCGTACGTACGTACGTACGTACATACGTACGTATGTGCGCATATCATTTTTTCAAGTTCGTCTGCTTAAATTGGTTTCCGCTCCGGAGCTGTTTTCCTGCTTGTTTGCGGCATTTTGGAGCTAACATCATTTGTTTGCCTATATAGTCCTTCTAGCATTTTGAAGCAAAAAACATGTTTCCTTCGCAGGGTAATTAGAAGCACTTTGTACGCACGTGCAGTGTAGTTGAAGATTAATGAAGTTTGATTCGATGATGTTTGATGCAGGTTGCATTTCTCATTGGCTTTGTATTTAGAGCAAGGATCTTCCATTTGCAAGGTGTTTGATGGTTTTTGCACGTTTTGGAGATTCAACGCTTCGTTTTAACGGACCTTCGCTTACACGGTATTTGCAGCATTTTCGACCTACGTACAGCTTGTCGTGCGATTGGCATGTGCGGGTAGCAGATGCTTGCTTGTTTCTGATTATTTTAATCTGATTCTTATTGATTCTTGCTACAGTATGTTTCTTGTCGTTGTTCTTTTTCCTTGTTGTTGTTGCTGCAGCTGCTGCTGCTGCTGCTTTCGTTGTCGCTGCATACCCTGGTTGCTTTGATATGTTTCTCTCTTTTTGTGCTGGATCTTAGTTAAGTTGTTGGATCGTGGCTGGATGTTGGATGCTTTTTCTTGGTCATGTTATTTCAATTTCATTCAATTTCCAGTCTTCATTTTTCTCGAGGCTAAGAACAAGTTAACAGTTAAGTTAACAGTTAAGAAAACCACAAGCCCAAGAAGGCGCCACACAGCCAGGAAATTAATGAGAATTCATGTCCCAAAATGCTGCCAGCGAGAAAAACAGCTGTCAGACCGGAAAACAACAGGATTGTCGCAATGAAAAGAACCCTGTAAATTCAAATCTATTTGACAGGACAGCCGAAGATTCTTCCACGAAGCCAAGGTTCTGGGAAGGCTTGGGAAACCGTTCGTTCATCTTCCTCAATGACTTGACCAACTCGACGAAGCGAGGGCGTTCCTCGGATCAACTTTCGGCTTGTGCTAGCTGCGCCATCTCAAGGAACAAGCTACTCAAAGCGAAGGAAGAAAGATAGAAATAATATAGTATGAGATGATGATAGATGATGCAACATGTAAGAAGAGGCTGCCGAGACGCCTCATCCTGCGCATGAACAGCGCGCAAAGCCATCTCAGTCATTTCCCGAGCCAACTGCGAAGGCCAAGCAGCCTTGCTGTGCTGCACGCTGCACACTGTGCTTGAGTTTTGATGCGTCATGACGAATCATAAACAGAAAAACTGACTAAGTATGTCTATATGTGCCTATGTCATATCGTGAATGATCAAAATGTTGATCACTTGACAGCATTGGAAAACAATGGAAAGCACGTTGACACCTTCACTGCCGACGTGGTAAGATACACTTTCGTTGCTCAAAGGCAGAAGAAGTTCTCATTGATGCGTGCCGATGCATGTTGGTGAAAGGTCCGAGGAGCTTTTGCGTCCAAGTGTGCCATGCAACGATCAAGCGCCCCAGGACTGTCTTGCCTTCACAGTTGCAGTTTCGAACATCTCCGGATCAGCTGAAAGCGCTCCCAATTAAGCGCTAGAAATAGAACAGTCAAATCCATTCAAATCCTGCAAACCTAAAAACCACTGACTTTGACTTCAGCGCGCGGTACTGCTACTTTTGCGGTTGCTCTAAATCTCACCTCGTTTCTAATTCTTCTCTCGGCCCAGGGTGCAAAGCTTGTTCTTGGACTCTGGGCTGGATTTTCAAGATGTCACCGGAAAGAGCTGGTCTAGCAATGAGGCACAAAGGAGGAGTCCGTTTTCAATCAAGGTGCTTGACCGCATCGGCCACTTGATACGCAATTCCACCAGGCCTGGCTGCAGAAGGTGGATTTCTCAGGCAATGATTGAGGACACAAACTCCATTCAACATATTCAACATATTCAACATATTCAACATATTCAACATATTCAACCCCCGTCACGAATTTATGTTCCCTCCATCTCCCTCCTGGTGGCATCGGCAGTAGCTGGTGCTAAGCCGGTGAGTAGCTCAAGCATGACCATGCCAAAGCTGTAGACCTGGGGGTTGCAAGAGCGGATGGCACAAAAGGCTAGCCCCAATGATCTAGGATCTTGCAATTCACATGGCGTCGAGTAATTGAGGAACAGCCAATCAAGAATGGAAAAGCAAACTTGGTCCTGACTTTGCACTACTCTTCGCACACTCTTCTCGACTGTCAAACAATAAAGTTCAATGCAATCTGAACTCTTCACACACTGGTTTAGTCCGGGATGCTTCTCCACCCTCTGTTACTCGGCCAGTACGTGAGTAGATAGGACAAGCATATCCTGGAGAACAAGCAGTCCAAACATCTTTGCCGCTGCTGAGGTGTCTTTCTTACTGAGGAAACATTTCAAGATCAGGGTCCTGGAGTGCCGCTGATGGTTCGAACTGTCACATGAAGCCTAGGGAAGCAAGTCCAAATATGTCCAAATGCACCAGTCCAACATTGAGTCATTTTGGCATTGGTCATATTGGTTCTGTTTTTGGCCATCATGCTCGAACACTTGGCGTCACTCGGCCAGAGCTTCTGATTTCCCACAAGTACAGGTAACTGGACAATGGAGTGCGGCTACGACCAATGCTTTAGCAGCCCATGCAATTCAAAAGTACATTTCAGTTTTTCGACATGACAATTGATCACTGATGATGATGATGATGGTGATGATGATGATGATGATGAAGATGAAGATGAAGATGATACCAATTCCAGTAGTATGGACGTGCCCATGAATCCCTTCTCGTGCTCACTCTGCGACTTGTGTTGAGGTTTTGACGAGTCTGATCTCGCCGATGTGCAGCTCAAGCCAAAGTCAGCCATCTTCGCTGTTCCATGACGATCCTGGCGGAGCACCGACTCTAATTGAAAATATGCAGCACATCTCTGTAGTTTCTTCAGCAAGTTATCTTGAAATGACTTGAAATGCGACACTGCATTCGCTCGGAGTATGAACTGGCGTCATGTACAATCAATCATTTGCCACAAAGAGAAGCGTGTTGAAAGCATATGGTGCATACCCTTGATTCGAATTTCAACGATGTTCAATGATGTTCCATTATTTTCACTGTGCATCACAATCAGCAGCTGTCCAGCAAGATGTTGGCGGATTTGATGTCCCGGTGGAAGGCTTTTGGCTTTGAATTGTGCATGTGGGAGAGGCCTGACGGACTCGTGAGAGGTTTGGCAAGCGGGCATGTCAAGGAATTGCCATGTAATTCAACAAAGACCCTAATTAATTATATAGATGTGCTGTAATCATCTGTATCCCGAACATTTCCAACATTTCCATACTGCTTAGATTGCTCAGCTGCTGGCCTGCTGAAGCATCTAGACAAACACTCAGCCGTTCGAACCTCTCATAAAGCTCCACACAAAAGCTCATGGCCAGCACTGATCGAGACTGGTTAAGCTGAGGCGTCCGCCAATGGAAAGGACATTGAGCTGATGGCTTTTTACCTTACGGCATGGCCGCACTAGTCCCTTTCAACATGTGCAAGGGAGATACATATTGTATACACATATGTCACATATGAATAATATGGATACATATGGATACATTCTACCGCCACCTTGGTAGTGAAACTACCAGTGCAGCTGCGAAACTTTTTTGCAGTCGCTGGAAGCAGTCGCCACCAGAGAGCAACTCGTAGACCAGGTATCGATTGAAGTCATGTTTCGCCCAACCCAACAGAGTCACCTAGGATCTTAGGACGGTAACAGGTGGTAACAGTAACGGAATGTAGTACTAAAATATAGCAAACTCAAAGAACTGCCTGGGAGTTGCGAAGAATCGACCAAATATGGCCCAATTATCCAAATTTGGACCTGCTGAGTCCGAGACCAAATTTGGATGGCGGAATTTGCTAAGCATCTGGACCTGGCAAACGCAAATATGCAAATGCAGGCCATGGCCCAGATTCCCACAAAAGGCAACAAGTTATCGCAAGCCATGACAAGCCACATCAAGCCGCATCAAGATACTATCACCTGGCCTCCTCTTCAAATCCCGAGGACTCTGCCCCAAGGGCCTTCAAATCGATTGCCTCAAGGAGAAGATAAGTTTAGTAGATAGGACGCATGGGATAGTGTTGGAACATGTTTGAAACATTTTGAACCTATACTGCGCTGTAATCTGTCTCTTTTGCGTGCAGTTTTTTCAAAAATATTCTTCAGCTATCGCTCGAAGTGGAAGCGCACGGACCTTGATTGCCACCTCTGACCCATCTTCCAGCTCACCCTGCGGAGCATCCATGAAATGAAACTCTAACCGGTCTAAAACAGCATCTTGAAAAGCGTTCAAATGACAAACAGACTCACAGCATCTCACAGCATCACAGCAATTACTATTCAATTACTATTCATGCCTTGAACACTGAGCCATAGGAGCCAGATCCCAATCGCTCTGAGTCACTCCAATTCTTCCTGAAAGCAGAAATGCTCACGATTCGAAAAACATATCAACTTGCCACTTGCCACGTATCCCATCCAGCCAAGCATCGTTGCGACTGATAGTTCCTCGTAGCTGTATTGAAGGGAAATTTCCTTAAAACTGGCAATCTGTGCGTTTGCCTGCGCTTGTGGAACTGGACAATGTTGGGCAGAAAATAACATAGAGTTTCAGCGCCACCACGCGGGTCTCACAGGACATCCATAGCCGATTCATCTCGATTCATCCTAATCTGCGACAAGTGTCTCTTAATTGGGTACTGTGTCGAGGGTGGCGTTCGGGTGGGATCTGCTGCAAAGGCGGCTGCAAAGCTTGCTGCACTGGTTGTTGCACCGGTTGCTGCATGTAGACTCCTTACGGAATTTTGACAACTGGCGGGCTCTTGAAACGGATTTGGGCATGACTTGACTTTAAAATCCTCTGAGTGATTTTTCGTGTACCATATCAGCATCACGGTCTCAAGCAGCGAATCTAGGTTTCGAATTATAGGTGTTTTTCCAATTGATTGAAAAACATTTCTGTAAGAGTTTGTGATAGATCTGCGCGCAGTGTTTAGATTTGGGCCTCTCCTGGATACGGTCCAGCATGTGGAGGTGGTTGAGCAACGGGAAATGCATTTTGCCTTTGGGCATACCTGAAAGAGTTGGCAGCAGTACCATGCAAACAGCTTCAGTTTGATACCCCAAAAATCAGGTCTGGAAAACGCTGGAAAATTTTTGCAACGAAGTGGCAGGTGCACGATTCCGCCATGCTGCTGCCATTGTGGGTGCATTCTCCTTCCCACAACTCAGGAAGTTCAGATAAGCTCAGGAGCCAAGTTAGAGGGAAGATCACCAAAGTAAGATCACCAAAGACATGAAAAAACACGAAACAAAACTCACAATGCACCAAGGAGTTGATGGGCCTATGAAGTCCACCTGGGTTTCATCACCAACAGGCAAGTGAAAACCGGATGCGGGTGGCAAAAAAACTGGACGAAGACCGCTTAATTACGCAGGCTGCTCGAGCTGGAAATGCATCGCAGCAACTCTTTGTAAATGCCCCACGCATGTGCAGCATTTCCGGCGACACAGTTTCTCACCCAGCGTCAGTCTACAACAAAGATCGACCAAATTCACGCAACTTCCATGGTGTATTATCTATGATGCATCACGCAACCAACTGTCATCTACTACCGATGTGAAATCGAAGCAAGCTGGGCGCACGCATCTGCTTTTCACTAGGTGACACGTCTCAACCACTACTGGAGAGCCATCTGCTGGCTCAACCTGTGCCAGCCTTGTGAAGGGTCTTGAATAGTTTTATTGGATCTCTTTGTATTATGTCCTACTACGTGGGTTATCCCATAAATAAATGATATAAATTTCATCGTGTGTACGCACAAGGATACATGTCCATACACGTGTGCACGCGCGTCTGTGCAGATATAGGTAAGGATGGATGGATGGATGGATGGATGGATAGATAGATAGATAGATAGATAGTTTGATAGATAGATGGATAGATAGATAGATAGATAGATAGTTAGATAGATAGATAGATAGATAGATAGATTAGTTCGATAGATAGATAGATAGGTAGGTAGATAGATAGATAGATAGATAGATGGGTCGATGGATAACAATGCAACAAATAGATAGGTAGATACAGAGGTAGATAAGAATAGATAAGGATAGATAATAACAGATAGATTGGAATAGATGGATAACAGAAGATAACTAGAAACAAATAAGAACAGACAACAATAAATGAGAAAAGATAGATGAGAATAGGTGGATAAGAACAAATAAGAATCGATTGGATTAGATGGGCATAGACAAGAATAAAGAATTTAGAAGGATAGTGTGGATCAGACTAAATTAAATCAGATTGAATAGGATCAAATTGGACCAGATTTGGTCAGATCGACTTGCATTAGAGAACACCAGAAAGGATTAGATAAGATTAGAGAAGATCAGATTAGCTCAGATCCAGACTAGATAAGATCAGAGCAGATAAGATTAAGACTAGATCAGATTAGATAAGACTAGATTGGATAAGATTAGATCAGATCAGACTGGATAAGATTAGACTTGACAAGATTTATATAAGTAGACAAGGTTTGACTAGCTTAGATTATAGATAGATAAACAGATAAACAGATAATCAGATAGACCAGACCAGACCAGACCAGATCAGACCAGACAAACAGAGAGACACATAGAACATAGGCACATAGGTATACAAAATACATTGGTACATACAGTAGACAAGCAAACAGGTAGATAGACAAATAATATTTACAAGTAGAACCCGCGCAAGGCGGGTGGCGGAAGTTTCCAAGTTTAAGAAGTGTAACGCTATAGGATCCAAAAACAAGGTTTGCCATAGGAGCTCGGGCAGACTTCCATGCTCTTTTCCGGTATGGAACAAACAGGCCATTGAAACATGCCAACATGGGCGTGTAACATGGGCGTGAGCAGAACAGCTGCACGCTCCCCGCTGAAATGCCTGACAGCCAAGACACGTTCATGCAGGTTTGGAACAAACATGCCACTTAAACATGCCAACCTAGGCGGTCTGCAGAGACCGAGTTGCAAAGCTTAATAGAATTACGCTCACAACGGCTACACAAATTGCAGCTCCAATACCATCTCAACGCCCAAGCGGAAAAACGACGATTTTGGTCCATTTTTGGAAAAGAATTTTGAAAGGAAACTCAACAACACCAAAATGAAGATTGCCAGAGCACCATTCGCAACGCTACTGGAGAACCAGTACCCTTCGGCGCGGCCATTCCACTGCGATCTTCACAGGCCGAATTGTACAACACATTAGAATTGCAACACGCTACTGTAGAACACATCGCTTTGATAGCACAGCAGCAACAAAGAAGAGAAAAAGCCACCTGGAACCTTCAGTTCAACTGCACGCGCAGTTCGAGCAAGATTCCACGCTAAAGCGACGACGCCCGCACCCGTCACGCACGCGAGCCAACTTTCCTCCGCAACGGAACCTCCGTTCACCCGGAAAAACACATAAGATGCACTGGGGGGGTTGGGGGTTCCAATTCTGTAGGGACAAATCTGGTTTTGGGATACAGAATATTACAGAATGAGGAACTTGCCGCAGATTTAGCAGGGTGTTTTCTCTACAAAATCAAGGCACCCAACACCTTTTTTTTTTTGGTGCGCTTTTATGAATTTCAGAACCACTGGCCTCTACAAAGTGGGAAACCTGGCATGGGCAAACATTTAAGCAGAATGGCTACTTGGAACAAAGAAAACCCTCAAAAATACAAAGATCCATTTTGTAGAGGGGTGATGTGAAAGAACTTTGGTCTCCCCTGAAAACCATGAAATTCACAAAAAAAATTGTAGAGGCAATTCCTGTTCCACATTTCCAGTTTTTTGTAAAAACAATATAACTCGTACATATTTATGCACATGAATGTTGACAAACCCCAAAACCTCTACAGAATGAGGAACCTACAGTTTCAGCCATCTATATACAACATGCATCAAAATGGGCCCGCTACAAAACCACGAACCTGTCATTGCACATCCTTGCAGACACGTAAGCTGTCCAAAAAAATTGTTTTG
>Ga0126342_10013559_pt1 | contig 14418 bp, 9 predicted proteins | sample Cyp1metagenome_FD_92528 | JGI IMG/M metagenome (GOLD analysis project Ga0126342, IMG submission 92528) | Coral microbial communities from Lord Howe Island, Old Settlement Bay, Australia - Cyphastrea 1 metagenome | ecosystem: Host-associated > Invertebrates > Cnidaria > Coral ... | reverse complement strand
TCATGATGAAGGTGTACCAGGCCGCAGGGGGCGGCGGCATGCCAGAAGGTGGCATGCCTGGTGGTGGCATGGGTGGTGCTCCGGGCGGTGGCGCTGGCCCAACCGTTGAGGAGGTTGACTAAGCAGGTCTGCGCCCCTCACTGCTTATGGCCGGAATCTTGGTCACTCTGTCATGGAGACATGTACAGCTCACGGCGTTAGTGCCTCTTCAGAGTGATTTTGGAATTCGACCCTTTTGGGGCTCAGCCCAGTACAAACCTATGCTTTGAGCAAAAAAAAGGACGCGGTGCACGCAGTGCCGTCGCTCATGGGGCAGACTGAGATGACCCCTGGGGTGAACATGAACCACGAAATCATTGAAGTAGCCATGGTTCCTCAGCAAATGATATGACATGATTTATCAATGGTGGATGACCAGGGGGCTTTTAATATATGTTAACCTTGATTTACTGCAGTGTATTGTAAATATCAGGAAGGGTCATTTCATGTGGGATCACCCATTATTACCCTCTGGTAAACTAACATAACTATGGAAAATCACCTTTAATGGGACAATCAACTATTTCTATGGCCATTTTCAATAGCTATGTTACAAATTACCAGAGGATAACTCATTATGACGCCATTCTTAAGCATAGTGGATTTTTCATGACGAGTAGATGAATATATTCGGAATAGCCATAACCACTACTAACCATTCATGAAGCCACTCTTAACTCTTAACCATGGATTAATCATAACTAATCACTAGTACTGGGTTCATATTGGGTTCAGAATGATATTAACCATTATTGACCATGATTAACCATTAGGAACCCATTCTGAACATTTTTTAATCATAATTAATGATATTAAATTATATGGTATTAATGGTGGGTTTATCGTGATATTAATCAGCTTATGGGTGAAGAAATTCATGAAATCTGGGACTTCCTCACCGTCGTCCATGTCTTAAACTCTCCAGGATACTTCCGGGATCCTGCAGATCCTCTGGGAGGCCAGGAGCACAAGACTACTTGGCGGGTTTCCTAAAATGGTCATTGATATGGGAAAAGCTATGGTTTATCCACCTAGTATGTTAGTAGAAACCACCTAATATGTTCCTAAAACTTACTGGTGCCAAACGCAGGGAATGAGGAAATGATCCCAGTCATCACTAGTAATGTCATCATCCCATTTCCCCAGCAACCCATCCATTCCCTACGTTTAGCACCACTAAGAAAAATGTGCCCCCAAATCATCCAACTTGCTTATCATCAATGGGAAAAGCCATGGTTTGGGGTACCCATATTTTAGGACGCCTCCACTTGGAATGGATTTGGAGACATTTGAAACCTAGGTCAATCTTAGATGGGTAGAAACCAATCCTAACTAGTCTTTTCGTATCAATGGGATCATCTACGTTCACCAGCTAAGAATTGTTTTTTTTTTGCAGGGTATCTAAGATTGGCTATGCAACTTTGGCAAACTTCTTGTCAAGTATTCTACATATTATTCTACTGTTTATATATGCTTTGGACTGCATTGTTTTCATAGCTCAAAACACGTGTTGCAGTCGGATATGAACAATGACTGATTACTGGTTCACATGTGTGGTTTAAACTGAGCCCTTGGAAGATTGACAGAGAGAGAGAGGGAGAGACAAGTCTCTTGAGTCCGGTCGACTCATTTTTGTCAAACCATTTGAATTTGGATTGACACAGACTTCTATCGTTATTGCCCTCGAAAGGTTTACCGATATACCGAACATGTCTAAAAACAATGATATGCCGATATGACAGCAGTTATCCATTTGTCTAAAACATGTCGAAATCCATCCTCGACGCGATGACATGAGGCGCTGCCGCATGGTCTTCGCATCTGGCTGCGGAAGCGGAACGGCGACACTGGTGAAGAGGTGGAGGAGAAGCCGAACAATCGAAGCTTGGCCGAGTAGTGAAAATTTCTGAATCTGGATCAACCTTATGGGTATCTGGTTGGTGGTTTGGAACATGTTTTTCCCCAATAGTTGGGATGATGATCCAATCTGACTTTTATATTTTTCGGGGGGGTTGAAACCACCAATTAATTAGGTGTATCATGGGAAATAGTGTGTGTATTGATTTACATTGATATCATGACTGATTAAATTATATATATACTACCCTGGAAGCACCATGTATTGCATGGATTTTTTGGTGAGCTGAACGGATCATACAGGGATAATCATGATAATCATGTGGATGCAATGGGGTTTCGAACTGCGAACTACACTCAGCCCGCCAGTACAACGCGGTCATACTGTTTACAAACAAAAAATCGGGCATTGGTTAAATGAATGTGCTGTTAATTTTTAGTGTGGAAAACAATGATATTCCATGATATACTCAGGTTTCAGACAAACTTAAATGGGTTATACCAAGTTCACCATATCTCTCGGTCAGGTTTTAGATTGATGGAAAGCATTGGATTTCAAGGTCATCTCTCCGGGTAAACCTTGGGTACTGGCATTGAATGTGTTTTTGTCCCATCTTGATGCAACACTTTCGATATCCATTTAGCAAATTCAAATACTTCCATATGGAAGTATTTGAATTTGCTAGATAGATATTGCGTGTTGCTGGGTATCAAAGCTTGGCAGCGGGATAAATATGGCTAGGTCCACCTATGATACTTGGGTATGGGCCATAGCCTATGGATGGTAAACAATGACTCCGAAAATTCTGAATGCTGGTATTTCTTCACCAAGATTCGTGGGAAAAGAAGATCAAAGTCTACATGGGGAATGACCATCAACCAGATGCTCCCTAGTTATGTTGCTTTATAAACCCTATAGTCCCTATAGTTATTTTATAAACCTGGTTGGTGGTTTGGAACATGTTTTTTTTTCATATATTGGGAATTTCATCATCCCAACTGACTCATATTTTTCAGAGGGGTAGGTATACCACCACCAACCAGTCATAGTCCCTATGTCGTCAGTCATAGCAGTGAACTCGATCCCGCCTCGTCGGTGCTAAGGAGCATTGCAACACCTGTGGCTCGGTGTTGCAGCGAGTCGTGGGATGTGGGATGTAGATGTTTTTTGGCCCACTATAGGAAAACCACAGGAAAACCATAGGAAAATTGTTATTTAACCACTATAAATGTTGATTTAATGGTTAATAATGGTGAATAATGGGATGATATGGTGATTTACCCTTTGGCTATTTGTTACAGTTTGCTATTGAAAATGGCACATAGAAATAGTTGATTTACCTATTAAGAGTGGTGATGTTCAATAGCAATGTTGTTATTACCAGAGGGTAATTGGATATGAACGGGAATTCGTCGGATATATATAAAATAATATCTTATAATCACCTATTGGATGAAACTGGAAATTTATAGCCATAAAATACTGGATTGTTCCATGTTCTTCGGGATTTCAATAAGACATTTCTTTCAGGATTCCTCAAAAACGGATGGATGACCACCACATTCATCCCATATCATCCACTGACTGGGCATATGGGGTGTTCCTAAAATAAAGCTACCCCTTGATCGCTGGATGGTTGATTTATAATGGAAAAGCCAAATCTAAAGTGGATGATGATTTGGGGGTAGCCCTATGTTGGAAACTACCACATATCGCATTACATCACGAGTTTATGAATAAACAACCATTAATATCTCAACTATTCGTATACATGGAGGATTTTCTGCAGCTCTGTGTTCCGTGCCCGGGCGACATCCAGGGCATGTGTGTTGTTTATTCATCCAGAGATGTTTCTCCAAGGGTCCACTTGATACATCCTACTACAAGGCCCCTCTCAACCCAACAGTTATTGGAGTTATGAGCCCACCAACTTAGCGATTTTCGAACTGGGGCACCAGCTTGTACCCTGTTTCAGCCCAGGCTCGCAATGAAGTTCCTTGTGACGGAGGGAAGTGGCGGAAGTGGATGGGAAACACCATGGGAATCGAGGTGGACAAAAAGTCTCAGATGCAAAACCCCTGGGAAGTTTGATGTTTGGGTTTGGAAAGATGGCAAATGATGGCAACCTCCTCTAAAGTAACACCTTTTGTATAGTATTGTCCCGGAACCATGTTTTTTTTTCATTTGTGTGTATGTGTTTGCCCAAGGTTCCTCCAAAATTTTCATGGTTTTCATCATTTGTTTCCCTCTCTATAGATGGCTCATGCTATATCGATCCCAACTTGTCGCTGCGGATCTGTCGCTTGTTGAACTTAACATGGTACAAGCTAGTTGTGCCGTGAATTATATTTTAGGATTTTTCAGATTTAATAGGATTTGTCTATATTAATCCTATTAAACAGGTCATGGAATAGGATTTCACTATGATTTCATGGAATTTCAGCATCAATTTACCTGGATGAATTATAGTTGACCCTACTGTGACGTCACTGATGCTTAGATTGCGAGGAATCATCCCCAAAGGGTCTTACTTCAGCTATTTTGAGCTGAATGAACTATATCTTGTCATTCAACCATATATATATAATAATAATAACTAATGATAATAATCATAGTAATAATAATAATAATAATATTAATATATGTATATATAGCATTATATAGTATTATATATATATATTATATTATATATGGAATAGCCCCGACTTTTTGGGGGTTCCGGTTCCAATTGTTCCACTAGCTCTAAGATTCGCACCAGAAGTCCAGAATGTCCAGGTTTTGGCACGGCTGCTATGGAGTTTGCATTTCCAGCATGTTTTCTCGGCTGCAGAGTTTCATAAACGGGTCCAAGGTCAAGGGCAGACTAAGCCACTGAGAGGCGCAGTGAAATGTTCGTACTTTCAGATGTTGCAATGGGGTTAATTATGGTTAATTATAAGTAGGATACATACTAACCAACTAAGTATGTATATAAGTAAATATGTATATATTATATAGTTATATAATTATATAATTATATATTATATATTATATATACATTAATTATACATGATCATACATGCGTGTTTTATTTTTGTGTTGCGGTTTACTTCTGCAGGATTGGCCATGTTTTCTGTGAGATTTGGATCCGATGAGGTCATAAAAAAAAAACAAAACGTAGAACTGCCGGGCCAACTTGGGCCTGTGGTCAACTTGCATATATATATATATGGAAATATAGTTAATGTTATTTAAGGAAAAATATATGGAAATGATATGTGTATATATATATACACATGTTTTTTCAGGTATGATTCATTATATGTTATCTACTATATGTACATATGTATGTATGTATGTATATATATATATGGAAACATGTTAATGTTTTTTTTTACAGAAAAGACTTGGGGAAGCCTTTGGGAAAGTGATGGTAAACATTAGTTGTTGGCAATCATGATGGAGTAATGATGGAGTAATGATGGGGATATGACATGATGTATATAACCTACCACGTGATATGGAACTTGGTGGTGCAGTTCCAGTTATCATTGGATATAAAACATAGTTCTAGGGGTGTTAACCCAATTTCTGTGGGCAATTACCCTGGTTATATCTACTATAGTAAGCCCAATTGCACCACCAATTACTCAACCTGCAGGCAGTTGGTGGATTTTTCATTGGCACTCTACGGGATGATCTCAGAACTTGTCCCATATCCCATCAGTAATCCCAGTTCACATCCCAGTACCATCATTTTCTCACCTGGCCCATTAGTTGGTACAAATAACTCCAATTTCAATATGGTTTACAGGTGATATCTCTATAGTTATGTAATTAATGGGGTCTATAAACCTATTTATAACTGGGGGGGCACCACCTTGTAGGGTTTCTTTTATGGGATATTATGGAAATATTCCCAGAAAATGATGGTTATGGGATTACTGATGGGATTACTGATGGGATATGAGATTACTGATGTGAATGATTGGATATTGGGGCTATTCCCATATCAAAATATGATGGTTGGTTATGGTATTCCCAGTTTACCAAGCATCATATTCTGAAAAAAATCTATCAGTTTCTCCATCAGTTTCTCCATGATGATCCTGACAAAAAGTCACCAGTTGCGGTTCCCATTATGCCAAAGCGGCGCGCCGCGGGAACGAATGCGAGCGACCACCCCGCACCGCTGGGATTCTCCAGCCGATAATCCCGGATGGTCATATATTATATGGAAAATCCCAGTTCACTATGGAGGTGTTGTTTGCTGGGAAAATGTGTAAAAAAAACTGGAAGCCATGGCTTACCCATAGGAAAATGTTGAAAATCATCTGTTTCTATGGGTAAGCCATGGCTTCCAGCTCGCTACGTGAAAAATAAGCAGAGGGTATATGATCCCAAGTCATCCCAGTTCACTTTAGCTGGTTGGTGTGTTTGACTTATAACTTAAGATGATATAATCCAATATACCAATGGTATTAATATTAATGAATAGTGCTTCTTAATGTTTGTTAATGGTTAATAATAAGTATTCTGGTTGGTGGTTTGGAACATGAATGGATTATGACTTTCCATTCAGTTGGGAATAATCCCAACTGACGAACTCCATCATTTTTCAGAGGGGTAGGTATACCACCAACCAGTTGACTTTTACAATTTTTTGGGAGATAACCAAACCAGTAACATCCAGTAACCAGTTGAGAACCGCTCCGAGGCTGCTTTACTACGTGACCTACGTGCTTCGCATGAGTTCCTTGTCGTAGACGGTAGAAACTAAACTTCGGCGTTCATCCAAATCAATCAGAAGTGGCCGGTTGGGGTACCTAAATCGGAGCTACTTTCTATATGCAAGGAGGTATATTATAAGAGATATATACGTATATATATATATGCCCCCCAACATATGGTTTCATCTGATACAGATGACACAGTAGCTCCAGTTTAGTTATTTGAAACGGCCATTGAATTCATATTTACTACAAGTAGTTAACAACCCAAACAAAATCATACAAAATCCGTATATATATATACATATTCCATAACTGGGTAACAACATATTGGTGAAGCGTTACTCCAACTGCAGCTTGGCGAGATACAAGGTGAGACCCCCTTATCGCTAAGTTTGTGGGCGATACCGTCTGGTAATCAAACGTAGCAAGGAAAATCACCTACATATAGATATAACTGGAGGTTTTAATGAGAAATCAATCTATAAATGTGGAATCCCTGCATTGTCTAGAAGTCAATCCCAGTTTCTTATTGGTTGAAGTTCACATGTTTATCATGCACATGTTGACTCTTGCAGCTATTCCACCACGGTTATTGTTTGAACAATGATGTGTTTTGAACCCCAACAGTTTATACAACACATGTTGATATAGGATCCGCCATTGCCAATCTTGTGGAACCAAATCTTACGTAAATTGCCGGCGTGTTCCATGTTCATCATTTCCCTCACAGATCCCTTAATTTTCCAGAATTTCATATCATGCACCACAGTTGTCCTATCATTTTCCCCAAGTTGCCTATTATTTTCCCGACTTGTTGAAAAAAATCCGTCAAGTTTTCCCATGGTTTCCCTGTTCCATAAGTTTCCCTAAGTTTTCCCACGATTTCCTTGACATTATCCATGAGTTTCCCAAACATGTTCCCCATCATGTCCCTGAATTTTCCCATGAGATTCCCCCCAGTTGTTCTGACATTTCCCATCATTTCCCATTGTTTTCCTTTCATTTCCCATCATTTCCCGTTGTTTTCCTTTCATATCCCATGGTTTTCCCATGGTTTTCCCCGGTTTTTCCCAGCCTTTGGGGCGCCCTTAAAGGCCCTTTTCGCTGCAGGCAGCTGGGGCCGGGTGCAGGTCATCGTGGGCGCCGGCTTCGCGGCGGGGCTCACGGAAGCGGTGGCGCGACAAAGATCGTGGGGGATTTCATGGGGATCTGGGATCTAATGGGATATCATTAATATAGATAAAACTAAGATGGAACTATAATGGTATCTATAGGATAAACATCATAATGGTATCTATTATAGTTTCATGGGGTATCTATTATAGATGTTTATCCTAGGATGGAACTAGATATAGATACCATTATGATGTTTATATACCATCAATAGATGTTGATATACCTTTTACATCATGGGGATCTGATGGTGATCTACCCATTAATAGCATGGTGATGTTTCATAGTTTTTTTTGTATGTTTACCAGAGGGTAACTAATTGATGTTTATGTACCTATTATACCTATTTACCCAGATATAATGGTGATCTAATGGGGATATAATGGGATATTATTGACCATTATCATCAGGAGATGTTTATATACCTATTATACCTATTATATGGTAATATTAATATGTATATATATATAGGGGATTACAGGGGATTATACTACCCAATATATTGTAATTCAACCATATATCTAATGGTGATCTAATGGGTAGATATTCTAGTTGACAATGGTTTAACAATGGGTCAATAACTGGGTCAATAATGCTCAATAATATTCAGGTTAGTGAATTACTACAATTTACCCAGATATAATGGATCTAATGGTGACCTAATCATAGAACTGGACCCTGAAAATCGCCTAGTTTTTTCATGGAAACGAATCTTCCAACCCCGATGACTGCCAGGGTAATGGAGAGATACTGGAGATCTGGTGATCTAATGGGATATACAACCTACTAGGGCTTTTAACATGTTTTAACTATCAAAAACCTATGACCATGGTGATTTATGGATATAACTTATAACCATGGTGATGATAACCATTTTCATGGGATATCATGGAAATACAATGTTTTAACCAACAAGAATATGAAGAGATATAATGTGGATATAATGGTGATTTACCTCATCTATGTCAATGGCCAGTTTTTTTCCGGCAATGCTCCAGAACATCCAAGTTGGCAGGAAAACCCCAATCGAAGAAACTGTTGAAACATCATTCGGAAAATTATCTAAAACTGAAGATAATTGTGGCTGAATGATTTCCAAATATTTGGTGCAACATCATCTACAACATCATTACATCATTTTGGCTCAATCAACATCCATGTTTTATTGCATGTTCGCGTCAAACCATTAGTAGTTCGAGACTTTTTGTTGCCTTGCAAGGCCTTGGACGTAGCCCATCTTTTCCTTTTTTTCAAGTTGGATTTACTGGAATGAATGATGATTTTGTTACTGGTCTGTTTAATGGCTAGTTACTATGGTAAATCACTATGCTATTCATGGGTAAATCAACTAGAAATTGCCATTTTCAATAGCAAACTGTTTGTTTACCCTTTGGTAAATAAACAGTTGGACCCTGAAAATAACCCATTTTCAGTGGTTTCACTAGTCTTCCAACCCCGATGACTGCCTGGGTCTATGTGAATTTGCCAGAGTGTACCCTCCCATAAACAAACATGGCAATTGGAAATCCGACATTTATAGATGATGATCCCATTCATCCGCCGTTGAATTCAGGGATCAAAACCAGCCTGGTTTGATTACTGGCGGGTTTTTCCTATCTGATAGATCCTGTATGAACCCATTATTCAACAACTTCTAATCCACTATTCACCATTATTAGCCATATTTAAGGGCATTCCATGGGAAGATCGTGGAGAATTTACCAAATATAGGGGTTTCCCCAAGTTTTTCCCCAAGTTTTTCCATCCAGTAGATTAAATTTTCGATCATCCACTAGGGGAATCCCCACCAGAAGCAACGGCAGCCACTGAGTTAATGAACCTGGTCTGGATGCATCTCTTCACCAAACATGACTCTTTGAGGCTCCCGGGGATCCGAAAAAGTCATCCAAGCTACCAGGAATGATGTACTGTACTCTCATATGATGTAGTTGTAATTGTGAATGTACTTAGGAATGATGAAAATAGGTTACAGCATATACATATATGTGTGATATTCATCATAGTCTTTTGATTCTACATAATTACTATGTAGAGATCTGTAAGTGTGGTGATATATGAATATAAGTAGGAATGCTGTAGAAATTAGATGAAATTAGGTACACGGTACATCTATTTTTCCATGGCTTTGGCCACCTGAGAGATGTGGGACATGTGACATCCTAGGCATATTTCAGCTAGGAGATGGGTCAAAACCTATGAATTTACCACATAAATGGGGGAAGAAACATCCAGCTATACCAGCTACTCTAAGCTACCTATAGGGTTTTTGATGGTTTTTGACATCTTAATCATAGGGGAGTGTCTGAAAATGGAAGAGATATCTCCAAAATACCACTGGTTGTATCGGTAAAAAAAATTGTTTGAAACCATCAAACATGGGACTCTATTTTCAGAGACCATACAGGGGCAGCAAATTGGTGAAATTGATTGAAGTTGTTCAATTGATCAAGGCAACGCAGAAGACTAGTTTGCTTTTGGTGGTTTCAATTGTTTGTGGTTTCCATCCTAACTGGCTTCCAGAAAACGGATGCAACGCAGTTGGGGGCTCCTAGTTGGAATCCTCGCATGGTGCTGGTTTTTGACCAACATTTGCCCTCCAAAATCACCTATAGTTTTGTAGCTAGATATACCAGCACCATGGATCATATGGGTATTGCAAAGCTCATTTCTTGACTTCAGTGGACCAATGGACCAATGGATTGGTGAAGGGAAAATCTACATGCCGTCGAAGCATAGCGGGAAGTAGTTCCGTGTGGGAGGTCATGGTAAATCAACGAACTAAATGGGCCATTTTCAATAGCAAGCTGTTAAAATTTACCAGAGGGTACCATATGACTGGGAGTTTATTCACATCCATAAACCAGCTATTTGGAGTACTATCCGGGCCCCTATTTGGGTAGGGTGCCATGACTCAGAGCCAAATTGCAAAAAATCTTCCGTGGTTGATCAAAAATATCGACTTGCCATGACTTGCCATTGTTCATTGGGCATATCAATTGGGACATGGGGAAATCATGGTGCTGATTGGTGGTTTGGAACATGACTGGATTATTTTCCATTTCATATATGGGATGTCATCCTTCCCATCTATTTTTTCCATCATATATGGGTTTTCATCCATAATAATCCCAATTGATTTTATATCATATTTTTCACGATGGTAGGTCAATTATGGATTTTCCCATATATAATATATTATAATATTATCCAACCTATTTAATACAGTCAAATCTATATTCATTATTATGGATTATCCCATATATGGATCCAACCTATATTATTTTTATATATGAGAAACCACCAACCAGGCTGGGATCCACTTCCTTATCGACTCACCGCCAGGGATGTCACAGGGAGAAGTGATCGAACGCTTCTGTATTCGGTCACTCAGCTGCGACCAGAGATCACGGGCCTCTGAGCATTTTCCCTAGTTATAATATGTTACAATTGGGTTGTAATTGATTCTGTATGACATTAGAATACTATATATATATTATATATATATATGATTATATATGTATGTATTTGTTGGTGTACGTACATACAGTGTATATATATACACACACGTTTGATTACATTTATATACATATGACATGTAATTCATCTTTAAATGGCGGAATATCCATAGCTATGTTGAATTACCGGAGAGTACCTTCCTGTAAGTTACCATAGACATGAAAGCCCATGGTTTCCCAGGAAAAAATGATCTACATATAAATGGCGTGTGTGTTCGATATCTCACCGATGACATGCTTTCCCTATCAGAACAATTTATTTCACTATTTCCAAATCAGAACATGTATTCCATACATATCTATATATTTAATACATAACATAACATATCATATCATATCATATCATATTATATATATATATATATCATATATCATATATCATTCTTCATATTTAAATATTTCAAGTCATATACCATATTTCATATATCATATATCAACAATATATATATATATATATAACTTTTGCCATATCCCAAGCCATATTTTACATCTCGTCCGGTATCATGTTCCAATCCGCCAGGTGCTGTCTTTGCGTTTGGTCAATGCGGCTCTCACCTTCTTCCTCATCGCCTTCTTGGAACCTTCCGTGGCTCGGAAGAAGTGGTGCTTGGGATGGGGGGTTTTTCCATCATGGATATAACCCACCATTTCAGGAAAGCCGCATTTCAAAACCAAGGAAAAACACCAGGGTAAACATTTGGTATAACTTTTATGGCTCATTTATCAATGGGAATTTCAGGATCCAACAGATGGAGCAACGTTAGAACCATTTTTCAGGCCATATTTTGTGGCGATATTGCCTGAAATTTAGGCTGAAAAATATGCCTTATATATATATATATTGTTAGGTACCTCCAATGAGTCGGATCCGAAATGGCCATTGACTTGGGATGGAGTTTAGGTTGACTACTTGGAGGATCATCCTACCTGGTAAACGGTTGATAAGGCTGGTTAGTAAGTCTCCATTCAGTGGGATTATGCAATTTATAATATGGATTACTCTCTGGTAAACTAACATAGCTGTGGAAAATCACAATCTTTAAGTTCGGTAAATAAACTACCAATGTGCCATTTTCAAAGAAACACAACAAGAGATTTACAAGTGGCTGAAGGAGGATCAACAAAAGCGCCACACCATCAAGAACGACACATGGGTGGACGGAGTGTATGGCTGGTTGGACTAAGGCCTGGTTGCAGCACTGTGTTTTCTCGGGGTTTTGTGGTGGCCGGGTCAACATCTTTGTGCCAATGGAACGTCATCGAGATGAATCTATCCATGATCTGTGCATAATCAGGCTTTGTCTCACCAACTGAGTCCACATGGTCAGCTGTGGCTTTGTATGCTGTCTCCCACCTTGGCTACATCTAGCTGAGTCTTGCTATTGCCAAACCGAACGTTTCCAAATGAGTTTGATCCCAGGGTGCAGGAAAAAAAGTATGTTGTCGGTATTAACAATCCATTTTTGGGTGTACCCCATTTTGACCCATACCGATATAATAGGGATATAATATGTGTTTATTTGCTGGCATAAATAAGTTGTATATATATATGAGAATAGAACTGGAATTTAATGTGATATCCTGGGTTTGTTTTTCAGTGATTTTGCTCATTTTCCCAATGATATATATATATAATAATAATAATAATTATTATTATTATTGGAATAAATACGTTGATAATTTACAATATTTAATGGGATAATGATTATTGGGATATAAAATGGGATACCCTCCAGTAAATTAACATAGACCCTGCCAGATAGGGATTGGAAGACTAGTTTCCACTATAAATTGGTCATTTTCAGGGTCCCACTGTTAATTTACCAGAGGGTATAATTGGGATCATATGGGGATTTAATGGTGATTTGGCTGATTTTCCCAACGGTAGATCCACCATGAAGGAATTCGGCCCATTTTTTCATGGGAAAACACCCAGTTTGTAGGATCTTGTAGCAATATAGACATCGCTTAAACAAACCCAATGATGGAAGGAATGGATAGAAAGGTTGGAACTAGTTTTGGTGGAAAAGCGAGTGAAAAGGTGGTGATATAAGTGATTGAATTGACCATTTATCTTGGTCAGCACCAGCTTAGTGTCACCTTTGGTGTATCCAGGCATCCCAAGTTTAATCCTGACAAACTTGCCATCGGTTGGGCATGTCTTGTCCCAATGGTTCAAGATTGTTTCACAACAACGGTGTGTTTGAAAAGGGTCCTTCCGAATGGCCATGAAATAACCGGCAATTGGTGATAGACCATCGAATTTTGGGGCGTTCTATTTTCAAAGAAAACCAGAAGTGACTGAGAAAGTGTGGAAAAGCTATCAGGAAAACATGTGGGTACTAATTTGGCCCTGGTTGAACATGGAGCACATGCACCACCATTGAAGAATGGCAATGTGTAGCCCACAATGATGGATCCAACTCGCTTGATACGCCTCATGGTGCATGGTTGGGCAATGCGCGGTCAGTTTGCATCATAGATACAGGAAGCTCAGACCACACCAAATTAGCCATAAAAGTTATACCATGTTTTTTACCCTGGTTGATTGGTTTTGAAATGGGGGTTTCCTGAAATGGGAGTACCTCCAAATCATCCATTTCTAGATGGGATTTTCCATGAAATAAACCATCTGTTTTGGGGTACCCCCATGACTATGGAAACTCCCAAATAGGGAATTATACTGTATACTACCTGCAAGGTGGTGAACCTCCAGTTATAAATTGATTATAAGCCCATGAAAACTATAGATATATCACCTGTAAACCATGGTTATTGGAGTTATTCGCACCAACTTAGCTATCTTGGGGGCACCACCTTGTATGGGTTTCCTAAAATGGGTGATCCCCAAGTCACCAGGGGTTTCAATACTAAAATGGGCTAAAAATTGATGATTTGGGGTACCCTTGCATCTTAGGAAACCTCCATGTGGATCAGAACCCAAGTACCTATTCAAGAATCCCAAGCAGGGAATTATACTGTATACTACCTGGGTCATTGGGGATTCTACCCATTTTATGGTCTGAATTCATATATATATATATATATGTTATATATGTTATATATGTTATATATGTTATAAGTTATGATATATATATAT
>Ga0126342_10013558_pt1 | contig 14419 bp, 9 predicted proteins | sample Cyp1metagenome_FD_92528 | JGI IMG/M metagenome (GOLD analysis project Ga0126342, IMG submission 92528) | Coral microbial communities from Lord Howe Island, Old Settlement Bay, Australia - Cyphastrea 1 metagenome | ecosystem: Host-associated > Invertebrates > Cnidaria > Coral ... | reverse complement strand
TGATTTAATGGTGATTTAATGATGGCTAATGATGATTAATGATGGTTAATAATGTCTGGTTGGTGGTTGACCTACCCGAAAAATGATGGAGTGAGTTCGTCAGTTGGGATGATGACATGCCCAACTGAATGGAAAAATAAAATTCATGTTCCAAACCACCATTTCTCCCATTTCCGATATGCGCCGCCTTAGATCTCGAAGGCGACCCCCTTTCAGGTGCCGGACTACTCACATGATGTGAAAACAACCTCAGGAAATCCTTTGTTTCGTTGAGGAACTGGCAAGAGATCGATTGCTTTGGACTGCCTACGGTAGGGACCATCCGTATGAGAAAGAATCCAAGCATCAATCAAATCCAAGCGAGCAATAGGCCACGGGATGGCAATACAGCTCGAAAACATGGCAATCATGGTCCCAACTGGCCGGACATAGCTGGAGACGACATCAGCACCACTGTGGCGCAGAATTTCTCGCAGCACATTCCCAAACCAACGCACACGGAGCCGAAATGGCCTTGTAACCAACCCTTGCAGAGGAAAGTCAGAGCCATCACACCACTTCTGAAGTTTAAGAGGCCCAATTTCTCCACTGGAACAAGCAAAGTCAATGTACAACTGGGACATAGCTACCCATTGAACCGGCCCAGTAGCACCATGAAGCGTGTCCCAAAACCAGGAAACAATCTTCCGAACCATTGCATTTCCATCGAACTGCTTTGGACGGAAGAGCCTTCAAGGGAGGCAGAGGAGTCCAAACTGGCACTGTAGCAAGAGTATCAGGAATAACATCTGGAGGGCAAGGTGCCTCCGCACGCAGAACTGTCTGGCTGATCCGGAGCAGGACACATTGGATAGCGCCATTCCATCTGTCAACCAACTTACATGCATTCACATGCCTATGCAACAACTCCCAGAAAAGTGAAGACCTCATCATGTTGGCCCGATTGGCCGCATTGTCGGAAAAACGGTTGTGCAGAAAATACCATTCTTCAAACCCATTCCGAGCACTCTGAAGGGATCTATGTGCAGCTACCTTAGTGATGTCAACCATGCCCTGGCTCAACAATGCCAGATCATTGGAAATTTTCAACCACAGGTCAGCATTCGGCGAGTTAATCCTGACCAAACCCCCCGCAATCAGTTTCCTGAGCCTGTTTACCACAGCCTGACAATCACACCAAATCATAATGGCAACTTGGTGCACCACTGCAAACCTGACAGCACGAAATACTGCAAAAAGTTCAGCCCTCATGGAAGTCTGACGGATACCTGGGAGGCTCCCACTGTCCAAAAGGATTGGTTCCGCCACTTGGCTTGGGTCAGCCACAACTATGGCCCAGGCCGCAAACCTTGCATCAGGATATTGGGGGTTGTAACAGGACCCATCAGTAAACAGATGGACCACCTCGCTCTTCTGGGCTGACCAGGCAGGAACTGCAGGAACATCAATGTCAGCCAACAAAGAGAACCATTCTTCAAATGTCGAGGGACGAAGAGACCACCCATATGAAACTACACACTCAGGCAATTGCGGCAATGCAACCCAAAGGTCATGGTCAACAGAATTTCTGCAATCCGTGAATGCATCACATTGCCAAAACCGATGAAAACGTGAGTCACTGCAAGCACAGTAAGGACAGGTATCTTCAGCAACTTCTTGGCAGTAGTGTTTTCCATCCTGAGTAATATGTGCTCCATTCAAAATCTTTCTGTAGCAGGCCCGGTCGCTTGGAGAAAGCTTCTGGAGCCAGAGCCTAGTCTTCACTGGGTCAATGCATTGCAAGTCCTTCAGACCTGGTCTGTGGTGGACTTTCGCAGCAACAACCTTCAGCCAAGCCCATTGCATTCGCCAAACAAGTTCATCAATAGCAATGTCAAACAAGGAAAAGGGTCCAAAGTCATCCACCAGCATCATGCGATCAACATGCCAACCCAGGGTCTGTACTCGAGTGAGCAAAGTCGCAGAAATGCCATTGGAGGCAAACTCCGAGTTCCCTTGCACCATTGACCATAAAACTGTATGCACCACATCTTCAACTCCGCAGTCTCGTACCATGCGAAACGTTTGAGCAATGGACCAAAACTGCGGATCGGTCTGTGGGGTTTCTACAAGACCCAAATGAAGAAATGCATTGCAACCTGAGCCATCTGCGCACAATCCTTTCATTGCACCTGTACGCAAACTATGGAATGTGTTAGAGGCAACTGAGGTGGCGGTGATCGCATGCAACCCCCGGGGCCATGCCCCCGCACGGAGGGCCCTGACTTTGTGTTCATAGGCACACGCAGAAAGACGGAGTCTGTTCCACATAGGCATCAATCCACTGACTCGTTCTTGTAGGGTTGCATTAGTGTGTTTTCGAGAAAGTTGGACATGAGCTCCTAGGGAGCGGCAACTTGAGACAACGGTGAACCCCTGACTCCTGAGCAACTTGCGTCCACTGGCAGACACAGACCAAAAGCACGTCTTTTTGAGATCCAATTGAAGGTCCAATTCTTTTGTGAAACGGTCAAGACATTGGAACAGGCCGACCATGGCACTAGGGTCAGTCGTGATTAAGGTCCAATCATCCACGTATGAAACCGGCTGACACAAGGGAAAGAAAGCAAGGTGCCAAGCATGGAACAACATGTCAATAAGAACCATACCTAAGCATGAGAGACCGTCACCTTCAGGCAAGCCAGTCACACTGTAGGCAGCTTTGGTCAAATTGGGCCCCAACTGAAATCTACGACCTAAATCAGACAACGCTCCAGCCCAGGCAGTCAAGACTCGCATGGGAATGCCAACCAAAGCCGCAATTTCAAAAATTACAAACCGAGGCAAGCAGTTGAAAGCTTTCTGTATGTCCGCAAAAATTCCAGAAAGAGAGACATCATGTGCAATGGAGTCCTCTACAGCCCATAATAGTTGGCTCCAAACCTGCCCGGCATACCGGCTTGGACGGGACCCATACAAGGTAGACGGGAGAATACTGTCAATCGCCCGAATACCAAGCCTCGCATGATGGGAACCCCAGATCCTGTATAACAGGCCCAACACCGTAATCGGGCGATAATCCATCACGCATGCAGGCAAGGCAGGAAACCTTTCCTTCACGCAGTTGGCAAGGCCACATTCCAGAGCTTTCAGCCTCCGAAAACATCAAACAGAAGGAAGATAATGCGGAGTGAGGAAGACTTTGGAGGTCCACCACTGAAACACCATCAAGGCCCATCGCAGAAGATCTTTTACGCCTGGAAATGGCATGAGCTAAGGATTCAACATTCAGCGATTCCCATTGAAGTTCTTGGCGTGGCAAGTGATTACGCGCAAATTGAATAATCACCGACCATCGTTCATGAGGAACATTTCTGTGCTTGTCCCACCGCTGTTTCCATGCATCAAGGAAGGCACTGGCAAGGTCTTCCTTAGACCCAGTAGACTGCAATTGAGAAACTGACATCCCAGGATCAATGTTGTGAAGGGACTCAACCCAAAGACAATCCTCTTCAGCATGAATGACCGACAGTTCAGACCCATTACAAAAGACAGGACGTGTAGTCACCCACGGCTGTGGGGGCTCAACAACAATGGCATTACTGGCATGGTCAAGGTCAACAACCGCAGCTTTCAAAGGTCTCAAAAGAAAGTCAACACCGTTCTTAGGGTGATCTTTGATGTCACTGAAAATCAAATTGGGATTCCTAGCTCGCCGGAGTCTAGCATACTGCTTGGAGGAGGATTTGAGTTGGTTCTCAAGAAGCCGAACTTCGATGACCACAGTCTCAAAAATTTTCTGAGCACAAGCAGGATTGGGCGGACCAGGCGGCAAACATTGGACAGCATCAAAGACCTTGGAGGGACAGGCCTCCCACCATGCAGCAAATCCCCCATGAAACCCAGAAGCTCTAACAATGGCAGCCCAGATGTCACACGCGACATTGGATTCACTCCCATGGACATGGACATGTCGAACATAAGCTTGGAGGCGGCGGGTTTGCCTCACCCACTGGGCATGACGGAAGGAGGCACCATGGAAGTGAGGGTTAAAATCACCATTCCTACCAAGCTTAACAGGGGGAACTTTACCAACCTGCATTTTGGACAGCTTACTGGTTTGGGCACGACCTTTGGTATGGCGACCAGGCACAAACGGCAAGGCATGTTCTGCAGACTGTTCAAGTTTCTTCCACAATTGAGCATACTTTTCAGTTGGCGATCCATCAAGGGAATACCAGAGGTCACCGGGCACAGTCCACTCCTTGGGCCAAGGGAAGGCAGAAGGAGATCTCCAGACGTCACGAGGTATACATTGCTTCAAGCGCCGAAAGGACCCTTGCAAGAGGGCATGGTCTGGCCAAACATCCCAAAGCACCTGAACGTCAACCAAAAGGGCTTGAAGTTCTGCCGAAATGTAGCAGAAATCTTTCCTTGTACGATGCTTGCAAGTGGCTTGTGGTTGAATAATTGCCCAACGATCAAACGCAAGGTCTTGAAGATCACGAAAACCAGCTTGTTCAAGCATCCGGAACGACGGTAACTCATGAGGCAACACGTTCCAATCTCCAGCGACAAAACGAGGTCCAGTGGCAAGGTAACACACCGAGCTAATCACTGACTGCAACAATGCTTCTGTATGCCTGAGACGGTTGGGGTACAAATGACTTTCTGGTTCACCATAGACAACTCCACCAGTGAGCCATGCATCATCAACCAAGGTCGTAAATGCAAGAGCCCTTGCTGACTGCGAAACTTCGTCTGGCCAGTCATGTGGCAGGCGGCGGACCGGAGTCCGGGACAAGACACCTACGCCTTTCCAAGTTCCAGCATTGGTTTTGGAGCTTGGTACAGGAAAGCCACCAAGAAATGGTTGAAATGGTGACCCAGCAAACTTCAATCCAGCATTGAGAGACCCAACATCTCTGGAACTGAGATGAGTCTCGGAAAAGGCCCAAACATCCCCATGAGCCATATGGGAGGCCACGTAAGGTGCCTTACTACGCAACCCTGATGGGTTAGCAGCCCCAAGAACAAAATTGTCATCAGGACCAGGATTTGTGGCTTCCCCGATCCTAAGCAAAAGAAAGAGCACAAAGACTCGGACAGCACCCCCAAAGCGGAGTCTACACAGTCTCTGTGAATGGCACACAGCCAACCCCAAAAATTTGAAGGGCTCCAGGACAGTAATCAGGCAAACCCAGGCATACCAAAGTGGCAATACAAGCCAAAGAAGAGCATGAAACCATCCCGACCCAAAACTTCACTCACCATCTTCGCGCGGCCGTTTGGCCAGGAGGCCCCTGATATGCGACAACTGCGTCTCAAACATCGCTTGAATGTTCTGACTCTGTTGCTCCAGCTGTCCATGCATCTGCTGGGCTTGCACATTCAGTTGACTCTGGAGATTGGAAACGTTCTGGTTTTGCTGCGTGGAAAACTCAACAAACTGTGCTTCCATCTTGCCATGTTGTTGCATCAAGCTCTGAACTTGACCTTCAAGAAGTTGAAGGCGATCCGGAACATCATCCTGCTCCATTGCCTGAGGGAGGCGTGAGAGCACCGCAGACTGGATCCTGGATTCAAGTTGTTGCAAGCTATCAGAAGCCTCAGGGACAGCATTGACTGGGACAGGCGGCTTAGATACAGGAGCATACTGTTGCCACGGATCATGTTTCGACCATGGATCTTCCTTCGACTGCTGCGAGGAGCCACACAGGGCCAGGGTAGCAGCAGAGGCCACTGGAACATCACCAACTACCTTCGGGGCCTCAGAGATCTTGTGGCGAGAAATCAAAATTTCACCAATGGTTGTCTGAACGATGCTATCAGGAGGATCATCGACTGCCTGAACTTGCCACATAGCACCTTTCCCCGGTTGGGGAGCACCTGGTTGTAGGGGCTTACATCGCCAACCAATCAACTGCATTGCCTTCGCCACTGCATTTCGATCTAATCCAAAAGGTACTGGACCAACCAGGAACAAGGAGCGGTTACCTTGTGGCAGGAACAAAGTACCAGGCTTCAGCACCTGATGGACTGTCTGGGCCTGGTCAGCCAAGACACGCAGACCTCTCCTGTCCCCTACACGAGCAAGACCAGACACTGCTGGCATAGTCTGACGGAAGTGCAGGAGGTTTTGCAAAGTCTCCTTAGGAGTCCAGATCACCATGTAATGTTCCAAAACAGACTTACCATCGGCAGTTCGTGGCTCGACATACAAACCTTGGTGACCACTGCGGCCAAGCAGAGAAGACATCACACTGGCTGGGACACGAATGGAGACCGAGAAAAAGTCGGCAGAGATCGCATCAGTTGGCTTAAAACCGAATTTCAAAAACTGTCTTTTCCACAAATCGAGAATTGGTTCACGGATCTGAGAATTGTCAGTGGCGTGCCAGGAACTACATGAGCAACCCTCAACATCACATCTTTTCAGCTCAGGCAGGAGCTGGACAATGGAACGAATGGGGGCTTTTGAAAACGATTCCCAAGACTCAGCAAACTCATCACGAAAGACCGAAATCTTGACTGTGTTTACTTCAGGCTGGTCCAACAACACTGGATTACTGGAAGCAAACTTTTCCACAGTACCGGTTCCAATCTGAACAATGGTAGCTTCGACCAACAGGGGCTCATTGTCAACAACACACTTGCATGGGACAGTACAGTGACTTTGGGACAACATGGACTGGACTTGGACATCGCATCTGTGGACAACCACCAAGGCCAAAGGTTCTTGGGACACACATTTTCCACTGCGCAAGTACGGTTCAGCATCCTGGGCACTCATGAGGACAAATCCAGAGCTCACTGGGCCTATCTGTTGAGGTTGCAATTGAGGCAACACACGTCCCTGAGCACGAAAGGCACCATCAAGCACTTGAATCTTCGTCAAGTCAAGATCAATCTGGGGAGGAATACCAGGGGCAGGCTCGTCTTTGGAAGATTTCTTTCCAACCGGTTTGCTCTTGTTGGAAGCAACCACTGCTGCCAACTCGGATGGCAACACAAATTTGAAACTCACATTGTTCGCCAAGGCCTTCAACTGGCGCCACGGTTGAGGTGCCTGAAGAGCTTGAAGCAACTGTTCACTTCCAATAGCTCGAATTGCCTGGGAGGCTCTGGCTTCAGACAGCTGCGGGGGGACCCCATGCTTGAGTAACTCATCGGAGAGCGATTTGACTAACGCACCTGACCCACCAGCACCCCATACCAAAGGACATCGACAGACCTGATCAGCATAAATTTCCTGAACAAAGTGTGCCCGCATGTTGGAATGCATAGTGCGAAGATCAGCAACTGATTCTGGAAGAGGGGCTTCCATTAGAACATGGGCAATAAAAGCCATCGCATGAGCACCACAAAGATCATGTGGGGGCAGGGCATTGGGAATCCTATGGACAACGATATCCTCGAAACCAAGGTGAAGCCCCATCCAACGAAGTTTTCCATCAATGCCATCATAGTCACCAACCTCATTGAAGGTATGCACTACCAAAACTCGCCCTCCCGGCACAAACCAAAGGGGAATCCAATGACCATCAATCCACAAGGCAGAAACAATCTGATGTCCTTCAGAGCGAACTTGAGGAAAGGCGCAACACCATTTCTCCGTGATAATGTGGCCAAATTCATCCCAGTTGAGGAAATTCAAAGGCTCAAAGAAAAGGACAACCGGAAGCGGCAAAGTCTCTTGAACACGTTTGTCATTGCGTCGGCCCAGGAGCACCTGCAAATGAAAACGAATTTCATCATCAGCCATGTCAAGTCCATGCTCTTGAAACAAACCCAGGCGTTCCTCAAGAGGGATACAAGTGTGTGTACGTGTTGGATCATAGGCACCAGAAATGGGAATACTAGCACCTGGGGCTGGGTCAGAGGACGACCCTGCACGACTACCGACATCATTCAAGTTGACATCATCACCAACTTCCGAAGGCCATGCATGTTCAGAACTTTCTTCATCACCACTACCCCAAACCCAAGGCCTCAGGGTCACTTGACAGGACTGGATTGCTGCAGCAAAACGAGTGCGGAGCATATCATGGTAGGCATCAGCTTCACTACTGGTGTGGGGCAACTGAACATCCAACAATGCATAGTGAAGGAAATGAATAGCCAACGCACCACATTTGCTGCACGTGAGAAACAACCTTTGTTGGCAGTTGATGAGAAATGACTTGAAACCCCAGGCAACAGACAAACGCTCAATCAGGCGATTCAGATCAGCATGGGAGTTAACAGGCGAGTCCCACGTGTGAACATTGAGGTGATTTCCACACGGGACAAATTGCACTGGTACCCAATGATTGTCAATGCGAAAAACTCCAATCACTTGCAATCCATCACGAAGAACCTCAGGATGGGATTCCGCCCACCTTTCACACGCAAAGGCATGAGGCGTCCCCCAGGCCGCTGTGATCAATGGGTCAATGACCAGGATGCCAGAGCCAGAAGGCTGCCCAGGCTTGGCACAACTTTGAACGTAGGCCTTGGAAATGGAATGTAAATGAAACCTGAGTTCATCATCTGCCCAAAGGTCACGCTGACACTCAAGCAATTCCAAACGCTCAGAGGAAGTGATGACTTGAGATCTCAATGCAAACAGCTGAGCCGGGTCAGCAATGGTGGGCACTTGCAAATTCAGGAATTGAGCTGAGTCAAGGCCAAGCAAGGCAGATGCAGAACACCTCCCCTGCAAACATGGTACATCGGAATCAATCGCAGCTCCAAGGGAAGGCATCGCAGCATGCATGTCATCATGAGAACAGGGCTCTGTCGGTGCAACAGTGGGTGAGACCTCAATCATGTGTGCATCATTGTCAACAGCCACAAGAGGGCCGCCACTCAGCCTAGATACCACGGGCAATTTCGGGAGTAGCCCGGATTCCCCTCCTTCACAAGATGAACCAAACAAGATGCCATGTCCATGACTGGATAGTTCAACCTGAACATGTTGATCAACCTCAAGGCCAAATTCAAGGGAAAGGCAATGGTCACTGCGGTCACGAATCTGTCCAACCCAAAACGGGCCAACAAGCTTGGCATGAGCATGAAGCATCTCTGCAATGGTGGCACCAGGAGCAAAAGAACAAAATACCGCAACTTCACCAGACCCAATGAAAGAGATCACACATTGTTCATGGGATATGCACAAATCACCCTTGGGATCTGCCGTGACAAAGTCAAAAACAGGGGTTTCATCTTCATCCGGCAGAGACACATCTGGCGCTCCCTTAACCGAGACTTGAGCACTTCTGATGAGACAATCTAAGACCTCAGCAATAGTGATGGGCTTGGTCCCTTCACATGGCCATCGACTGGGATCCAGCAATTGTGGGAGAAAAAGTTCTCGTGCACTCATCCACTGTGAGACCAAATCAACAAGCTTAGGATCATCCAACATACGGTCATTGCAAGGCCACACAAGCTGGGACCTGGCCACCAGCCATGAGCGAAATGCATGCAACTGAGCTGTTGGCGGAAAGTTACATTTGCCATGAGTCAAAACATCAAGCCGAGCAACCACAAAGCTCAAGATCCAAGCAGCTTGCAATGGTGAGGCAATCTGGCCAATTGCAGAGAGAGCCAAACGCACATTCTCCCCAAAATCAATCATCGGATCAACTCCATTGAGAAGCTGAGCCTCACACGGGTGCAGATGCCGAAGACCCGGCTGTTCAATTTCATTGGATGAGCTCTGGAGAAGGCAGCCAAACAAACCTTTCTCTTCAAGCCTTTGAGGGGAGAGTCCCACAGCACGACATCCACATTCACAACCACGAACCTGTGAACCCCACGCATGCAAAGCCGTGGGTGCAACGCCCTCAGGTGTGAGCATGTGTCTGGCATACGATCCATCTTCCCATCCAAATGCACCCAACTCTGTCTGATCAAGAGCCAAAGCCATTTCATCCCTGGGGTGCCACTGACAAACATATGGCATGAGACGATGGACTTTTTCAAGGTTGGACAGGACCGGCCAATCATGAACCTGGACTGGACCAAACAACTTGGACGACAAGACCCACCACGTTCTGGTTCTGCGGCATGGCCACACAGCATCAAGCTTCAACTCAATGATCTCTTTGTGGAAACCAGTCATACGGACAAAAGCATCAATGGACTTGACCACGAAGGGATCAAGTTTTGCAGGTGAAACACATTCCAACACTAGCACACTAGCACTTGCGTTTGGAGCATCACAGCAGCTTTCAGAACACCACTGAGCGAGGCAGCACGCGGGTCAGAACCTCCTCTCTTGTCACCTAGTTGACTGAAAGGCTGACAGCTGTACCCAGCACACATGATGGCAGCGTGTTGAGCCTTGTGCCACGTGTCAATGATCACCTCAGTACTGCCAATGTCTCCATGTACTACTTCACATGTGTCATGGCGCTTGTGCAGACTCAACATACGGTCATTAGCATCTACAGCAACCACTGTCTGAATGCCAACTGTGAGAGCGCCATGGGCAATTCCACCGGCACCTGAGCATGCATCTACCATCTTGAAAAGTCACACCAGGCTGGTTTGGTATGCGACAAAATCCTGGTCTTGTCACATCTGCGCAAAATGGGGACTGGAAACTGGCAAACAAACTCTGCTTCGCAAATGGTGTATCTCCAAAACCCATCATCCAACAACCCTTGAAACTTACACATGGCACCTGAGTGAGGCAGGACAAGCATGTGGCTTTCATGACTCGGATCAAAGAAGGCGATTTCAGCGACCAACTACATAGTTTCACCCTTATCAACAGTCGAAAAATCCATTGGGAAAGATTCCATGGCAATGGCAAACGATGTAAAGCTACACACCCAGCAATCAGCCTGCGCAGCCGAACCCCACTGGCAGGAACTGGGCCAAACGGCTGTTCCAAACCACCAACCAGATATTATATTAATATATATATATCTATATCGATACGTCGTAATACATAATGTGGAAAACATATGTCCCGGTTTTCCCCTTTCCGATGCATCCTGCCCGTCCACCGCAAGATTTACAACTTCTGTGGATGTTTCTTCGAATGGGGGTATGCCCCCCCAAATGGGAGTTAATTAGGGACAGTGCTGAACCAATGGGTTTGGGGGTATTCATGGCCCCTATTTTCACACAAACATCATTTTATCTTGTCCGAACTCAGAACTGGTGCGTGATACCATGTGATAATGCTCTCTCCTCGATCCCTTGACCGAGTTTTCCGGCAGCCGGGCGGCGCAAGGCACAAGGCACTTTTTCGAAACCCCTTAGGATGGAGGCCATACTGTCCAGGCCATCGGCTTCCGACAGGAGCTGTCATTTCCGAGAGCTGTCTCGATTGGACACTGCTCCAGCTACAAAAGTTTGCACCGTGCTTCCAGTCCCTTCTCAAAAGGGGCCGCTCCGGGAATTTTCCACATGGATCCTTTTTCAACATGTTACTAACGTTGGAAAGCACATAGCTCAGACATAGCTGAGACTTACGAGTCTTCAAGATCTTCGGTATGAGACTCTGTGGCACCTCTAATGACAAGCTCCGGAAACAGGTGCCTGGCTCTGAGCGGATCTTTGGTCCCATACTCTGTGGCTCATTGCTAAAGCTGCGGTCCCTTGATACAGGCCTCGGCAGCTCCCTTCGCATGCCATCATGCCATGTGACTCAATTGGTTGGTTTACAGCCCCATCTAAGTATAGATTGATCCACCAAAATCCTCAGGTGACTAAATCTGGCAAGTGGTGTGACCAAAATCAGTGTTCCTCACAAGTTTCAGCAGGACCAAGGCACTTTGGCATCAGAACCCGCTCCCAAGGACGGGTTCACCTCTGCTTCTTCGCTGGTAAAGTCCTTCTTCCTGAAGTTCAACCCAGGGTTGTCACAAATTGCGCCATAGCCAAATTTTCATCGAACTTAAAAAAACAAACACTTTTAAACATAACCTGTCTCTAATCCAATATATACATATACATATATAATGATAATCGAATCCTATATGATCTGTATGAATGTACGTACATATGTTTATATGATATTATATATATATGCTATATGTATATGAATATGGATACACACGCACAAACACGGTTATACACGATGTGTACACTTTCGATCACTTGGTGCTGCCCCAAGGGTCACAGGTCTACAGCCCTCGGCAGAGCCACAGTAAAGATTCCGCAGGTTGCAATAGTTGGTGGATCCATCCGCGATGGAGAACACCTCCGGGGTGCATTGGCACCAAGGTCTACTGACCGGCTGTGGCACCATTGGCACCAAGGTCTACTGACCGAGTCTAGCGGCTGAAAAGCTATGAAAAGATGGAGTTTGATACCCCATTTTGGGCAGATTTCATTGGGAAAACGATGATCAAACATGGGATTGTGGGTGGGACATTGGACCCCATACCTGAAGGATCTTCCGTCCCCAGTGGGAGTTGCAGTGTGGTTTCCATCGTGCCATATCGTGCCTGCGACTCAGAGCAGCCCATAATCATACCTCAGACCACCAAAGACCAGCCATGGACAATCGCTGACACTGGCAAGCAGGCGCAGCTGAAAGGGGAAGACTCAACCACTGGAGAAAGTCACATGATTCCAACCGACCTTCAAATGGAGTCTGACATGGCTTGACATCTACTCTTCAGCATGTTGTGCTGCGACTTTGTTGGAGTCCAAAAATGGGCGACGCCCCAAAAATAATAAAAAATCCACAGTCAAACTGATGATCAACCATGGGATTTGTTTGGGCGCTCTATTTTCCAAACAAATCCATCCTCTTCTGCTCCCCATTGTGCAAGGATCATTTGCCCTCGACCGCCGCGAGGGTCAAGATCATTTTGTCCTCCCAGCCGGGCCGTTCAGAGGCGATTTTTGACCAATGGGCCCAGCGTATCAAAGGGGTTCTATATATGGCTATGGATCAATACCTGTAAGTACCATTTTTAGGGTGATGAACATCCATTTACCAGCTATTTTGAGGTTCACCAGGGGTACAAGGTTTTGACCCATATCCCTTGGCAACTGTCCCCAACAATGGTGCTGCACCTTGAGTTTTTTCTCCAAAGTTCTGTACAAACCAAACCATAAGCAGTAAGACTTCAGAGGGACCCATGAGAGGCACACAGCTGGGTCCGTATATTTCTTGTTGCCCGTCAGCCGTTTCAGCTCAATCTCTGAGGAGGATTCCGAGAGGATCGTGTAGGTTCCTGTCCATTCGGCTTGGGGAACGTCTGCTGTATAAAGAGATCTCTGGAGGGTCATGGTACCCTCTGGTAATTTAACATAGCTATTGAAAATGGTGATTTATAGTGGATTTTCCCATTAATAATGGTGATTTTCCATAGTTATGTTAGTTTACCGGAGGCTAGAATTTGAATGAACTATCATGAACTATGATGAAATGGAACCCAATGAATGGGAACACAATGAATGAATAGATCCAATATGATCCAATACAAACATATACAAACAATGGTTCCCAAGGGGGATTTAAATTCTACTGGGGGGATGTTATACGATGTATAGTACAAGAGGCTAGGATTACATTGCGCAAAATATGAGTATGAGATAGTATGAGTATGTATCAAAGCGTTAGCTGGCATAATTTATCTGGATGCTCATTCCAGCCACATGTAGGACAATTATCGAATTTATTGCGGGTGTTGACCCATCCCTGTGTGCTCCAGTGAATGTCGAATGGCGGTATGACTTATCTGTATGCGACCAAAAATGCCCCCAAAAATGGCGAATAGAACCGTGTAATCCTCGGAGCAAAATCTTCTCGTATAGGGGAATCCCAGTGGAAATATCAATTCATATGGCTCTGGGGGTGTCAGCTGCTGGTAGTAAAGCAGCGGCAAGGCAACCTACCAATAGATCTATCATTCTATATATATAGTCCATATTTATATCTATCTCATTCTATCTCTATCTATCTCTATCCATCTCTATCCATCTATCCATCTATACATCTATCCATGTATCGATGTATCGTTGTATCGATGTATCGATCGATCGATCGATTGATCTCTCTCTATCTATCTATCTATCTAATTTACTTTAACTTATCTAATTTATCTAATTTATCTAATTTATCTAATTTATCTATCTATCTATCTATCTAAACTACTTTAACTTATCTACTATATCTAATTTATCTAATTTATCTATCTATCTATCTATCCATCTATCTATCTATCTAATTTATCTAATCTATCTAATCTATCTAATCTATCTATCTATCTACCTATCTAACTATCTACCTATCTACCTATCTACCTATCTACCTATCTACCTATCTACCTATCTACCTATCTACCTATCTGTCTATCTGTCTATCTATCTATCTATCCATCTATCCATCTATCTATATCTACCTATATCTATCTATATCTACCTATATCTATCTATATCTATCTATATCTATCTATATCTATCTATATCTATCTATATCTATCTA
>Ga0126342_10013557_pt1 | contig 14419 bp, 11 predicted proteins | sample Cyp1metagenome_FD_92528 | JGI IMG/M metagenome (GOLD analysis project Ga0126342, IMG submission 92528) | Coral microbial communities from Lord Howe Island, Old Settlement Bay, Australia - Cyphastrea 1 metagenome | ecosystem: Host-associated > Invertebrates > Cnidaria > Coral ... | reverse complement strand
TTTCTTCTTACTCTTTCTCTTCTACTCTTCTTTCTTCTAATCTTCCTCTTCTCTCTGCCTCTTCCCTGCTCTGCTTTTCAGCTGTCCATATTGTCGGAAGTTTGACTTCTAAACTTCCTTCGAATAAAGCATAATACGATACAATACAATACACTGTAATACACCATAATACACTATAATACCATGTAATATAGTATAGTGATATACAATGTAATACAATATAATACAATATAATACAATATAATATGATATACTACACAATATAATGCAACATAATATAATACCAGATGCTATACCGTAATGTGATATGATATAATATCATACACTGAAATATGCCGTATCTGACCTTATGGAGGATGCAGGGGCCAGCTGACAAAGCCCGTGGGATCCCGTGGGCTGTTTACCCTCCAGTAAATTAACATGACGACCCTGCCAGTCATCGGGGTTGGAAGATGAATGTTTCCATTAAAGATTGGTGAGAAAATCAGGGTCAACAAGTTTATTTGCCAGAGGGTAATGGAAACATTCATCTGAAAAAAGCCCGATGACTATACCAGAGGGTCTATGTTAATATACCAGAGAAAAATATGGTATATTACTTTGACTAGTCGGACATCATATTGTAAATATTGAGTAAATGTCGTAAATGTAGATGAAATTTAGCATGGTGTAATATTCCCTATGATTCACTTCAATAAGAGGTAACATACATATATATATAAGACGTACTATATCATAAATCTAAACAAGGATATGTTTTGAACAATATGATTCAGTATGATTTCAAGATATTATGATATTAAATATATTTCATGTTCACAAATATTCAAGGGTAATATTATAATGTAACATAATGTATTACATATATACAGAAACACTATAAAGTTTACTTTGATCTGACACATATGGGCAAAAACAGTCCCATATACCATCTGGTTATGACTAACATAGCCATGGAAAGATCCACCATTTTTAAGAACGGTAAACCCAGGTAAACCATCTATTTCTATGGACCATCTATTCCATGGCTATGTGCAATAACCAGAGGGCATATATTAACCCATATATTAAGCATATATTAACCATATATAAAAAAAACAGTCCCACTTATTAACCCAGTCCCACTTAAACAGTCCCACTTATTAACTTAAGCATATATTAACCATATATTAACCCACTTATAGATCAAAAATGATAAATGATAAACTGCCCATTTACCATAGATAGATCGTTCCTCCAACAAAACCACCGCCACCAAAAAGTTCGGCAGGTGGTACCTGGGCCGCGGGCGCTTTCTCCGCGGGAGAATTCTCCGGTCTTCGGAGGTGGAGGTCACGGTGGTGTTGGGGTTTTCTATAGTGATTCACTGGGATATCAATGGGAAGTGGTGGGGTACATGGGGTTTCTATAGTGATTTACTGGGATATTGGAAGTTTCTTGGTTTTAGTAGAATATTAAAGGTTGAATTTCTCCGGTAATCAGACATAGCAATGGAAAAAACCCGCACTAAGTGGAAGTTTTAGTGGGAAAATCATCTTCAAATATGGGATTCGAAATTGCTGTTTTGATTGCCGGAGTGTGTGGTCCCTATACAGGTTGGTTTTATCAGGAACTCATCATCAACTAAGCGGTGTTTTGAACACTTCTTAATCATTTAATAGGGATTTAAAACCAACAATTGTATACAATTGTGGGGATATAATGTAAAATGAAGGGAACGTGTTTTTTGATGTTCAAACATTTTTCACAAAAATGGAGGGAATCCTAGGGGATTAACCATCAAAATTGAGTTTCCAATTTTTTTGAAGGGAAAATGATGATTAATCAGTGCATTTAAGGGGTTTACTAAGCCCATCACTTACAATCTTACAATTGTTTTTTTTTACCCGCTTACAGGGCTGGACAATGGGACAAAATGGGGGGAAGAATCCAAAGACATCCCTCCATTTCAGTTGGTTGAATACACCCATTTACAGCCATTTGAATCATCCGATTCTTATCCCCATTTTATCTCATAACATCGATTACTGTAACATCCATCAACATCAAGGTTCGTGATATCCCAATTTCTCCCATTGTAATCATAGCCGAGTACCCTCTGGTAATTTGTTACAGTTTGCGACATAGAAGCCATGGCCCAGTCGAAAGTTCGTGGATTTACCCATTAATAGCATGGCGGATCTTTCCAGTTCGTTTTTTGTGAACGTTTACCAGGCCGGGTATGTTTCGTGGATCGTTCTTCCTGATTGTTGATATCCCCAATTCTTGGTCATCGTTGGTTACATCCACCAACAAAGGGCGTGAAAGTCGGACGTTACTTTACCAGGCCGGGTTTTCCAGAAAAATGTCCACTTGAATCCCCATGAAAAATTCCCCATCATATCCGAAGAAACTCTGTGCCAATGGAAAATCCCACTGTAGCCCTTGGGAAAATCCTGGCGAAATCACTATTTTCTGGGTTGGTGCTTTGGAACCATGGAATTTGATGACTTTCCATATATTGGGAATGTGATCATCCGAACTGTTACTCACTCCATCATTTTTCAGAGGGGTAGGTCAACCACCAAGCAGTAAACTGGTTGGTTAAAAGAACAAATCTACTCTAAATTCCCATTCAATCCCATTGGTTGATGGTTTAAGCCATGAATTCAATCCCATTTGGGAACGGTGCTGACTGGAACATTGGTTTAGTATGGGGTAATGATGGTTAATAATGGTTAATAATGGTTAATAATGGTTAATAATCTCTGGTTGGTGCTTTGGAACCATGGAATTTTATGACTTTCCATTCAGTTGGGAATGTCATGATCCCAACTGACGATTCGTCCATCATTTTTCAGAGGGGTAGGTATACCACCAACCAGTTAACTATTATGAATCACTATTCACTATCAACGATGGTAAATCTAGTGGTAATGGTTTATTGGCCATGATCAACCATGATCATTCACTATTAACCATCATTAGCCATGAAACAAACCAGCATTAACCACCATTAACAGATCATCATCATCATCATCATCATCATCATCATGACGATTTTTTCATTACTATCATAATACACAATGACAATTACTATGATTATTGTTGTGGTTATGAAAATTAACCATCATTAGCCAGGAATTATCCCATGGAATATATATATATATTCCAATGGCTTGCTCGGTGAATCCCATGGACTCCCCATGATATCACCATGAAAAAGAGACGTCCAAACGGGCTGACCGGGCTGCCCGGGCTGCCGGGAGGAGTCGGGAGATGCGCTGATCCCGCCCATGCACCTGGGTGGTGTTTTTCAGAGCCGGTTGCTGTTTGGTGATGAAGTGGAAATAACTAGGGTTTATTAGGGGATATACCTATAGTTAATGGTTTTTATAATGGGAATATTGAATTTATATCTGGCTGATTTTTTTTTTTTTGGGAATGTTAAAAAGAATTGGAGGACCGTCCCACACATCGTAATATTTCACCATATTTTAAAAAAACACATATTTTTCATACCGTATTGAAGTGGTAAATAACATTTGATATTATATGATCATATATATGATGATATATGGTTCATATTAACAAAAACAGTCCCATATACCATCTGGTTATTTAACATAGCCATGGAAAATCACCATTTTTAATAGGTAAACCCAGGTAAACCATCTATAAATGGGCCATTTTCCATGGCTATGTGCAATAACCAGAGGGCATATATTAACCCATATATTAAGCATATGTTAACCATATATTTAAAAAACCAGTCCCACTTATTAACCCAGTTGTGTCTGGGACGACAGCGAAAATCTCGGGGTTTTTCATTCACCACAACGGTCTGGGTTTCATGGGATGAATCGGCGACCCAAAGAGGGCGACCCGTTTTCGTTTGTGAAACCTGGGAGAAGTTGTAACCACCGGGAAATACTTGGCATATATCATACCCTCTGGTAATTTAACATAACTATGGAAAAATTCACCATTTTTAATGGGAAAATCCACTATAAATAAATGGTCATTTTCAATAGCTATGTGTTAAATTACCAGAGGCTATTTTTCACAGAAAACACCCATCGCGGCTAAGCCTTGCTTGGTGAATCTTTCTGGCTACTAAGTTACTAGCAATGACAATAAAACATGACTTTTGTATGTCATGACATCTACCCTCTGGTAAACTAACATAGCTATTGAAAATGGCCCATTTATAGTTGATTTACCTATTATAACTGGTGATTTTCAATAGCTATGTTAAATTACCAGAGGGTATGAGATTATGAGCATCTCTCCCAACATCCCGTTGCGTTCGTTGCGGAGCCGAGGCCCATTGGAAGGCTGGTGAGCAAAGGCAGCATGACCAGCCTTGAGCCGTTCGACAAAAAATATGTGGTGATTCTTACAGAAACCATGGTGGACAGATATGGTTGTTTGGATGTATTTTTAATGGAAACATCCACCATTTTTCATGGGTAAATCCACTATTTCTATGGTCATTTTCAATAGCAAACTGTTAGTTTACCAGAGGGTAGTAGTTGATGATGATGGACCTAGGAGTTTTTTCGGAGTTTAGGAGGTTGATGGTCGTGACAAATGATCGATTCCATAATGCATAGATTATGAGATATTATGGGTCAATAACGTGGGGGAATTGGATGTAGCAGGTAATTTAATCTATGTTGGTATACCCAACAATAACCCAACAACTGGAGGATGGAAACTAAGGCACTGGCTTTGCCACACAAACTGGTAAATCATTTGATTGTGGAGTGTACCGTAGTTGGATCTTAGTGGTTAATTGATTTTCAGGGCTCACCCGCTGGTAATTTAACATAGCTATTGAAAATGGCCCAGTCGAAATAGTGAGTTTTCCCATTAAAATTGGTGGATCTTTCCATAGTTATGTGAACGTTTACCAGGCCGGGTAACCCCAGTTCGTTGCCATGTTTGGTAAACCATGCGAACGATGGTACCAACCCGGCCGCGCAACAGTCGCAACGTTCCGAAAACCACATTCTTGCGACCAGTGGAGACTCACCTTGCCCCCGCAATCAATCAATCACTGGCACTTTCGACGTAAGGCATGGGTCATTGAATGTCCCCATTGAACATCACCCAACCATTAGGTATATGGTCTATAATAACTACTATAAGGTGATGTCCAATCTTCCCAAAATGGGACATTTACCAACCCCTGTAAGGTGACCATTTGGTGACCATGGGACACATTTTGTGACCTGAATGTCAGGGGATACAACATGTCAATGAAATCACGTGTTTCTTTTGGCAAAAAATAGTTTTTGGCGACCTCAAGCCACAAATTCACAATTTGTAAAGGCAAAAACATATTGGTTGAACCTTCAATTTCACTGGCTGAAAATGTCATTAGAATTCAATTTTGGGACTTGTACCCTCTGGTAAACTAACATAGCTATGGAACATCACCATTGTTAATGGGTAAATCCACTATTTCTATGGCCATTTTCAATAGCAAACTGTTAAATTACCAGAGGGTAAAATAACTCATCATGCTGCGTGGGACTTTCATCGAGGTATGATCCCTTCGATGCTCCAGAGTTCATTCAAGATGAGATGGGTGGAGGTGTCAGTGAGTCGTCCTTCGGTCCTTCCTTTTTTTTTTCCCTGGTTGTGGTGATGATTTGACTTATGGAAATCCGTTTGGGGAAATCCACTAGAAAATCGGGGAATCTATGGATGGATTGACAAAAACATTGACTTATGGAAATCCAATGGGAAATTGACGAATCTATAGGGGAATCTAAAGGGAAGATTTAATGTTATTTACTGATTGATTGATCAATAGATTTACCGCCTGTTCAGGTATGTCTGATTGGCAAATGATACAGCAGTCAGGTGCCCTAAAATATGTTATTGACTGCTGGATATCATCACTATAATTTGTTATCCTTTTTTGTAGTATCATTGCTCTTCGTTTCATTATCATTATCATAATATTTATTAGTTAGTTATCATTATCATAATATATATATAACTAATGATGTCATAATATTTTTTGTAGTTTTCTTTTAATTAGTTACTCTCCCGTAAACTAACATGTCGATGTGGAGTTTACCCACCCTGTGTGGTGGACATGGTGAATCATTTTCCTGGGAAAATGGCCCAGTCGAAATGTCGTGAGTTTCCCCATGAAAAACATGGTGATTTTAACCAGTTCGTTTTTTGAAAAAACCTTTAGCAGGCCGGGTATATTTTAATGTTACCCGGCCTGGTAAACGTGAACATAAAAAACGAAGTGGAAAGATCCACCATGCTATTAATGGGTAAATTCACTGTTTCTATTGTCATTTTCCATAGTTATGTTAAATTACCGGTATCTAAAAAAAACCAAGATGGAGCATGTTCAGGACCATTTTTTGGTAGCTGGTTATACGACTCACGGACCATTTTCACCGTGCTTTTTGTTGGTTGCCCTCCTTTTGGAGCCTTCCTGGAAAGGCAGATGCCAAACATGGCTGGTCCTACTTGGGGGATCATAACAGGTACCCTCTGGTAGACTAACATAGCTATGGAACATCACCATTTTTAATGGGTAAATCCACTATAAATGGCAAATTTCAATAGCTATGTTAGTGTACCAGAGGGTACCAAGTGGTGTAAAACCCTGGTGATGATATGTGCCTAGAGTTAATGGCCACAAAGCCATGTGCGGGAAGCAGAACAACCCGCATTACATTCGCATTACATCGCCATGATATTCGAACTATCTCCCCATCATATGCGAATTTTATCACATTATATCCCAATGATTTTTGCTTATAACCTCGTCCCAAATCAGTCATATGGTAAACCCAATGTCATAAACCATCCCCAAGTCACTAGATATTTTTTGTGGTGTACAATTCATCATCCCGAAATGGTAGTTGTTTATGACAGCCAGGGTTTCTCACATTCGCCATGCTAGGGCAGTGCCCTCCGGAGGCATCTTCAGTTGGATGCCGGTGACGGCCGAGGGCAGCTTGCTGCCGGACAACGAGAGCTACGCGGAACAGGCCTTTGAGGTCGCACCGTAGGGGAAGTGTCGGGGACGGGGGCGGTTGTCTCTTGGGAATTGCCCAGGGTCGTTCCAAACAGGTTTAAACATTACCCTCTGGTAAACTAACATAGCTATTGAAAATCACCATTTATAGTGGATTTTCCCATTAAAAATGGTGATTTTCAATAGTTATGTTAGTTTACCAGAGGGTAAACCATTTAAACATTTATACAGGATTCAGGACATGGCAGCGCTGATATTGGAGGGGTTGGATCTTGCGGTCTTGTGACGTTTAAACATGTTTAAACATATTTCCACATTTGAAGTTGGCCGCTGGGCTTGTGGCACAAGACTCAAATTCAAATGCCTCAGCCCAGGGCCAGGGCGAGGAAGTTGTAGCCGCTCGCAGAGGCCTCAAGAGGGCCCGCGGTTCTCCGTGGCCGCGGAGGCTGTGCAAGAGCCATGGAGTGAGGATGTGGCTCATGTGGAGCCGATCGATCGCAACAATTGCTGCAGTGGCAAGAAAGGCAGCAGTGGCAAGATTACCTTGAAGAACGCAGCTCTCAACCCGTTGGAAAGGCACTTGTTTAGAAAGCACACCGTGAGTCATGGTGTCAATGACATGTGTTGACTTCATGTAGTCTGTTGATGTTCTGGTTTGGTGTTTTGTTTACTGGTTCCCCACAACAAAGGAGAAGATATGAAAAGAGCTGTAAACTTACTCACGAGGGAACTGCTTTTTCTTTTTTTATTGAACATCACTATACCATTAATGCGGTACATCCCAAAAAAGAAACTTTACCTGATTGGGTGATTGGGTTTACCATATTTTTTCGGGATCCATTATATTTCCATATTGTTGGAAGGTCAATTCATCACCTCGATCGATGGTTAGTGGTTGATTCCTATGGATGACGCGGGATGGAACATATGTCAATGGGAATTTCAGGGAATATCCCCCCAAAAAAACATGGCCCAACATATGGTACCCTCTGGTTATTTAACGTAGCCATGGAAAATGGCCCATTTATAGATGGTTTACCTAGCTATAAAATGGTGGATCTTTCCATGGCTATGTTAAATAACCAGATGGTACAGTAATGTACAGTATCTCTATTGAAATGGATCCTGAAATTCCCATTGACGGAACCAATAGACATGATGAGGCCGACCCGGGCGACCCGGAAATGGTGCGTGGAATTCATGGTGGGGTCAGACCTCCAGTGGTCCAGGTCTGCAGGTTTCCTACGTCATTTCTTCACGAACCATGCGGGTAAGGTATTAAATAGACTCTATGCAGATATGAGAAGTCATTCATTTACGCTATGAGTTCAAATGCTGGTTGGTGGTTTGGAACATGAATTTTATTTTTCCATATATATATATATAATTATACATATATATATATGGGATAATCCTTCCCATTGACTTTTCTATTTTTCAAGATGGTTAAAACCACCAGCCAGAATGTTTTCTATTAAACCCAGGTCCTGGAATGTACTGGATCTATATCTTTGGGGGGGTTACAGTAGCACCCCTTTCTTTCGCTGCACAAGACCACATCAACCCGACATCAAGTATGGACCGTTCATCTCCAAAGTCACGTCAAAGTCATTTACAAAAAGTATCGCAGTCTCTGAGTCGCCAAGAATTATTTTTCATAGAGCTGCGGGGTTGCCACAACTGTTATAATCTGCTTGGTGGTTTGGAACATTTTTTTTAAATTTGTTTCCATTCAGTTGGGAATGGAAAAATCATCCCAACTAACGATTCGTCCATCATTTTTCAGAGGGGTTGATGGTCAACCACCAACCAATTCGTGGGACCCACTGGATGGATTTTGCATCCCGGGTTACCCGGCCTGGTAAACGTGAACATAAAAAACGAACTGGAAAGATCCACCATGCTATTTTCATGGGTCAATCCAGTATTTCGACTGGGCCATTTTCTATGTCGCAAGTTGGTTTTGACTCCCCGTTGACTTCGATATGACACCCAAACTTGGCGAACAAACTGAGGCACCACCTTGTGAATCAAGTGATCTATTTAACTATTAACTACTGGGATATTGCCATGATGGGAGATGTAACTATTAACAATAACTACTGATGATGATGATGACATGGTATACTGTATGATCAAGGTAATAAAAACTAGTTCATATCATTAACTACTGTAATACTGCTATTCATGAGGAGATACATAAGTGTAACTATGAACAATAACTGATGATGACGATGACGATGACGATGATGACGATGACGATGACGATGATGACGATGACGATGACGATGACGATGACGATGATGATGATGATGATGATGATGATGATGATGGATGATGATCAATTTATTTTCTACACAAAGGATAGTCTGAATTTATCTATAGAGCAACGGCAACTATGAAACATAACTATGGTATCTTGAATTGTGGTAACTATTGGTAACTATAAATAGTAAAACTAATGGTAACAATATACTAATACTATGGTATTAAAACTAACGGTAACTATGTGAATTCATATACCATTAGTTATTGTTCATAGTTAACATATTGTGAATGCTTCCACAATGGTAATTAACTAATGGTAACACTATATTAGTTAACTATTAACAACAACTATTATGAATTAGTAACTGTGCCATTTAACTGGCAATGAAAAAAAAATCCATGTTAACAATGGCACATGATCATTTTTCATTATGAATTAGTAACTTAGTGCCAGTTAATTGATTCCCATTTTTCACAAATTCCCATGGTGAAATTCACCTCCCATTTTTATCAAATCTCCCATGTTGCCATCGTTTTTTAACCGAAACCCCCAGGTGCCAGTGGATCGCTTGGAATACCTCCAAGGCTCAGGCTTTCTGGAGGCCAAAGCCAGCGAGGACTGATGGAGTTTGTGACTGGAACTGATGGAAGAAATATGTGATTTTTAACGGTGATTTTATGATTTAATGATTTTAATAGGGATTTTAGAGGGATTCAAATTTGACTTTGGGATGTTAAAGGGATTTAATGGGTGTTTTTCAAGGATTTTAAGGACATTAATAGGATTTTCTAAGGATTTAAAGTAGACACGTGGCCTGTAGGGTGACAAAACATTTGGATCACCTCGTGGCCATGGTTGGCTGCCAGGTCGTGTGTCGAATGTCTTCAGAAACGGGATGTTCTTCATCTGGTATACCCTCTGGTAATTTAACATAGCTATTGAAAATGGCCATTTATAGTGGATTTTCCCATTAAAAATGGTGATTTTCCATAGTTACGTTAGTTTGCCAGAGGGTATATCTACCAATCTGGTATATCTATCTGGGTAAATTTCATCACGACCTCACTGCCACGACCTCACTGCGACCGAAACCTGGATTAAAGGTTAGTAAGGGGAATCATCCCCAAATAGCCTTATTTCAGATTAGTGATTTATTGTAATTTACCCAGATCTATAGTTGGAGATATGTGAACTATTTATAGACATATAAATCATTATACTCATGTTTTTCAGAGGGATTGAAACCACCAACCAGTCATGCTTTGCCCATCTAACCATGAAAAAACCATTACTATTGTTGTTAATGAGACAATAACCAGCACTATTGGTTATGATGATATTGTATAGTAACAATAATAATCTGGTTGGTGGTTTGGAAACATGGAATTTTATGACTTTCCATTCAGTTGGGAATGTCATCATCCCAACTGACGAACTCATATTTTTCAGAGGGGTAGGTATACCACCAACCAGTCATGCTTTGCCCATCTAGCGGCACTTCAAACCAGTCTCACATCGCAAAGCCGGGCACCATTTAGGGAAAAACAGCGTCGCGCGTTCATCATTACTGCTGAGTTACTGCTGCATTGATGTCTCATGATGTCTCCATGTCATGTGGCACAGAACTAGCAATTGGCGAAGACACCTGCTCCCGCAGCTCAGCAGGTGAGAGTGGGAAGTTTGCCATGGCTTCGCCCCCTATCCAAGTGTTTCAAGGTGACCTTGCTATCAAAATCCAAAGTCCTGCGCAGAAGTATCATAAGCAAATCACTCATAGATGTCCCAAATTCCCATTGGTTGGTTGAATAGAGGGGCTTGAAGCTTTACCCCTTTAACAACAGGTTTCTATGATGATAGACGGTATACCAGCTCCCGGCCCATACCAGGATTTCCGTGCCTACTTCGTGGGAGAGGTGAGCAGCCGAAGGGGTGAGAAATTGAAGTTTTTCGATGTTTTTGGGGATCGGGATTACTATATAATATATAGCCTATAATTATAGCAACTCAAGATTTAAATCCTAAGTTTGGGGTTGAACATCAAAATGATGTCCTCTCTGGAGGTTCAATAGATATAATACCTGATAGCCACATTGCTGGGGATGTATTGATGAACAGGCGATACCACCACTTTGACAACGGGGCTTTGTGATGTGTGGATATCCAACAACACTCAGATTTCTGGGTTTAGGGTTTTCCGTATGTTATATTATGTTATGTAGGAGATCTTCATGACCAGCATGAACGATTACCCTCTGGTAAACTAACATAACTATGGAACATCACCATTTTCAATGGGTAAATCAACCTATTTTTATGGCCATTTTCAATAGCAAACTGTTAAATTACTAGAGGGTACTTTCAGGCGGTGGCCTCAGTTCAGGATCCATAAGCCAGCACAGCGCAAAGTGTTTTGAGATTTTAGGAGGGGAAACACCAACCACGAAAAATGGGGGATATTTGGGGGATATTTCACCATGAAACATGCGAATTTTGAAGCATTGGATCTGAATTTTGAGAAGTGGGAAGTGGGAGATCATTGGATATATAGCCAGAAAATATAATTTTTTCCGAAATAGAGGATGGCTCCCTATTCTATTGCAATTGGATAAGGTTGACCATGATTGTTTTTCTGGCTATAACAATTTCAGACAAACCAGACAACATTCCCTAAATTTTGTATTTAGATGATCATTGTCTTGACGAAGGTCGAAGCTGTTTTTTTTTTCTCTCCTCGACTCTAGGATGTTTTTTTCAAACAATTTAAGAAGAATTTTAGATCCATGGCTTCCCCCACCAATCATCTATAAATGGTGGAGATAAACCATGTCTATGTACAAAAAGCTGCACGGTACGGTCATTTTGTTAGACCATTACCGGATTTACTGGGTCATACATTCCCATACATTCCCGACATGCGGAAGCCATTTGGAATATGGTATACCCTCTGGTAAACTAACATAGCTATTGAAAGTCACCATTTTTAATGGGAAAACTCACTATAAATGGCCATTTTGAATAGCAATTTCAAATTACCAGAGGGTACACAGAAATTGAGCAAACTTGCTGGCGTTGAAGCTGTTTCAATCCTTCGCAAAGTCCTTAAGCGTGCCATATGCCAACCGTAGCTGCTAACCAAATCAAGCTTCTTTCAATGTATCCCAGGGCGGGGGGTGATCCTCTGTGCCACACATCGTGATGCAAAATCCTTTGAGATCATCAGGCACTCTGTGGAATCGATGCGAACGGCCATTGCAAAGTCGGGGTCTGGAAGTGACCTTTTCCCATCTTCCAAAGCCGTGGCCAGCGATTTGTTGGGAGGTTACTTGTTGGTGGTTTGATGTTCAACAAATCTTCTGCTGACTTCATGTTAAGAGAACGATCCAAAACGACTCAGTAATGTGGTGTGTTGCCAAATTTGAGCTCTCCAATCCATGCCACAAATGTATACAAATGTGAATCAAATCCCTAGAGTCCTAGAGTTCCTAGAAGAAGAGACCTGATTTGACTTAGTTTTTTTTTTTTCTCATTTTTGTTTCGACATCTCCCATGTTTTAAGCCCCAACTCCATGTCCCGCCTGCCATGCTCTGTGCCTCGGCCATCACCGGCGTTTCCGCAAGCGCCGTGCCGCCGGTGCGTCCTGCGGTGCGAAGGGTTGGTAGCGCCGTGTCGCCGCGGCTGGGAGGGGCGCTGGGAGTTACCTCGCTCCTGGTGTGGCGAGGTGGGGATGGGGGGTAGGTTGCAGTTGCGCCAGACATTTCTGGCACTTTTTGGTGCTTTTGTTGATGGTTTCTGGCACTTTTTTGTGGATTTTTAGTAGATTATAGGTTCTGAATGGATTTGTTCGTGGATTTTGAATGGATGTTTAATGGATTCTTGATGGCTTTTTGATGAATGTTAATGGCTCGGAGCTACAGATGCCAATAGCTATGGGGAGAAGTAGTTATGAACAACATCGGATGGTTTGTTAATCCACTTGTGGCTGGGATCGCAAGTGACAGCCTTGGGTGTTTCTGCTGAAAAATGTCGCCCTGCCATCTGGTTGGTGGGTCAAAACCCTGTACCCCCAGTGAACCTCAAGGTTGATGGTCATCCCTGAAAAACCACATGATTAGTAGGTTTTGACCCATACCAATATTGGGAATTTCATAATCCCAACTGACTGATATTTTTCAGAGGGGTTGAAACCACCAACCTGCCATCATTGGATGTTGAAAAACCCAGGAGCCTTGTTTCTGGTGTTTTGCCAATTCCTCAGCCCAGCGAAGATTTGGAGAGCCAGGACGCCTGGCCAAAAGAGCACCAGAAGTCTCCATGGTTCTCACACGTTTTCATGATGGGCGACGGCATCTATACCCCATGAAATACCATGAAATACCATGAAATACCATGAAATACCATGAAATACCACATTTTGGGGGCGATTCACATCATCTATATATGGCCATACATATTATATATATATATTATATTATATATAGTAATACATATATCTATATATATATGGCCATACATATATATTTATATATATACATATATATATATAGTAATACCTATATATATATAATAATATATATAGTGTATATATCCAGCGATTTTTTGGGCTGAACAGCAGGGTACCAAGCTCTTGCCCTGCCAGGTCGAAGCGTCTTCCGCAGGGCCGTGGCACAGCGAAGTTTGAGCGAGGTGACTTGGGAGGAGTTGAGCGACTTGGCACAAGGCGTCATGGATCCAATATATGGGGGGTGTTTTTTTTCTCATGGAAATCCCAAAGAAAAATGCATGATTTGGGGGTAGCTCCAATGACTTCGGAAACCTGCAATATATGATGGATGGCAATGTATATATAAATATATAATATAATATAATATAATATAACATATAACATATAAAATATAATATATAATATAATATAATATAATATAACATAATATAATATAATATATAAAATATAATATATAGTATAATATAATATATAACATATAATATATAAAATATAATATATAGTATAATATAATATAATATAATATAAATATAATATGCTATAATATAATATAATATAATTTAATATATACAATATAATAAATAGTATAATATAATATCTAAAATATAATATATAGTATAATATAATATGATATATTATCATATAATATAA
>Ga0126342_10013556_pt1 | contig 14419 bp, 11 predicted proteins | sample Cyp1metagenome_FD_92528 | JGI IMG/M metagenome (GOLD analysis project Ga0126342, IMG submission 92528) | Coral microbial communities from Lord Howe Island, Old Settlement Bay, Australia - Cyphastrea 1 metagenome | ecosystem: Host-associated > Invertebrates > Cnidaria > Coral ... | reverse complement strand
TGTATATGTATGTATATGTATGTATATGTATGTATATGTATGTATATGTATGTATATGTATGTATATGTATGTATATGTATGTATATGTATGTATGTATGTATGTATGTATGTATGTATGTATTTATATGTATTTATGTATGTATTTATGTATGTATTTATGTATGTATTTATGTATGTATGTACGTATGTATGTATGTATGTATGTAACAATGTATGTAACAATGTATGTATGTATGTAACTATGTATGTATGTATGTATGTATGTATGTGAAAAAATACAGACCCCCAGATTGATACGTCTTCTGGACGATGTCTGTGTATTTGTCTGTGTCACCTGCTTGAAGGTGCCAAGACACATCGTTGGCCCTCAATGCGACGATCTGACTGGCCATCACCTGGATTTTGCAATGCCGGGCATCCAGGATGCATCAACCATCTTCTCCATACGGTAGAACAACAACGGACTGTCCATGGGTGTTAAGGGATGCAAACATTCATATGATTTCATATGGGCGTGTCTAGAATATGTTACTTCCCCAAAAATCATAACTGTCAGTGGCCAAATCTGGGCGCCATCCACCGCAACAGGTGCACCGGGACCCACGGTCCGCCTCCACCAAAACTGTTGGCCCCAACTCCGCCCGCGGAAAGGCGTGGCTGACGAAGGCTTTGGCATCATCCCTCGGTGGCGGCCTGCGGGCGACACATCTGCAATCTATCACATTCTATAATATACATTAATGTACAATAATTATGAATGATAATTCAATAAACATCAATAAACTGTGATAGTTCTGAAAGTTCAATAAATTTCAACCATACAATCCATCATCATAATGCCATGATAGTCATAGGGGGACCATTCTTTCCATGGCTACATCATCTGGTCCAGATTATGATTATGCCCCCACAATAATGAGGAAAATAGTCTCACAGTATCACCAGATCTCATGGAGACAGCGTTGTCCTTTACACTTGATGGTAGCTTTCTTTTTCCATCATCATTGGGGATCTCCAAATTGTTGTGATAATGAGACTTGCAGTATTACTGTGATGATGTCATCTACCGGGGACATCTTCATGGAATTATCGCGATATATGTAGTATAAAATATATATATGTGTGTGTGTGCATATGTATATATATAATATTTATATAAGGACTTGGTGCCCTTTTTGGTGGAAAATGGCATATCCTGGTTGATCCTCATTCGCAGTTCTAGTTCTTTCTACTTGTTTGCTTTGTTGCTGGAGTCTGATGACATGTTGGATGGCGAGCGCCATCCACCGGCTCTCCCAAGGCCTGCGTAGTGTCTCACCTCCCTCACCTTTGCTGGTCTTCACCGCATTTCTCCACAGCACTTGTGCCAGTGGCGCTATATCCTCTAGCCTGCCAGGAAACTGCTGTGGTTCAAATCCACAAGCGGCCAATAAATAAGGTCAAGAACGAGCACATGGTCAAAAAAAATGTGTACAGTATCTTACAGTGTTTGCATCTCCGCCACCTACATTTTGTTGTTTGCACTTCAGAACCATGACCACAATATCCAAAATGAAATGGTTTGCTCAGCTTGCTCGCCTGTCATCGGGTGCATGCTCCAACGGCCTGGAGCGTGGCTTCAGGGCAAAAACGGACGTCTCTTATACTCGTGTGAACGTGTGTGAACCATTTCCATCGATCTTCCCTTGGTCTGCCACGGTCTCCCAGAATGGCACCAGAGCACCATAGAGTGGCTATAAGTAGCTAGGATCTTCTTAGTGACTCGGGGTATCTCAGGGTTGGAGTGGCTCTCTAAATGCTGTATGCCCCACAGCAGCTGTCAGGGCCCCGGCATATCGTTCTCATCTTCAGCAACAGCAATGTAGCGCAGCCAGAAGCACAGCAACAGAACCAACGGCTTGACTGAAGCTGTATCCATCTTTGGGAAGGCTGGAAGGCAACTCATACCTCAGACCCACTCATCAACTTTCGAACGCGATCCATGGTGAATGTGCTTAATTAATTAAGTTATACATATATATACATACACATCCGTGTGCTTCATGTCGGCCAAGTTTGCAATTTTTGTGTTTGCGCATGACCTGGCTCTATCTGGAAGCCTTGTGGCCTCGGAACTTTCGGCCAACTGGTTGTGATTTTACATGATTTTACCAGCAACCATATCCCAGCCGCAGCCGAGATGCAGCAGGTCTCAATCTGCTGGGTGCCATTCAGGGCCAAGGCGTAGAGCTCCTGGTCACTGCCTTGGAGTCTCTCGTAGACCTCCTCCTGGCAGGCTGGAGACTTGGAGAGGGCGTACTAGGAAAAAAACACGGGGATCTCATGCCATGTAAGGACGGAAAGCCACACATTATATGTGTGTCTATGGGAGTGCGGGGGTGTTTAGGGGTCGGGGTTGTAGGTGCAAACCAGTGACTCTGTGCTGTTGAAAAAAATGAAAAAGCAACAGCGTACCAAATGGAAAGGGAAATAGAAAAATCTAGGACTCTTAACGATACCATCCCGATATCAGTGTGCTCCAACACAAACTCTCCTTGTAGCTCTCCAAATCAAATCCTTCAGGGGCTGTGACGGCATGTTCCAGAACCACCTTAGGCAGGCAGCACATGGCACCAGGCCCTAATCGACTGTTGCTGTAGATTGTAGATTGGTGTTGTGCCAGGGCATGCCATGTGCGGACTATTCTCTCATGTTCCCTCCCCTTTACCATCTCTCATCCCTCTTTCTGCTTCTTTCTGTGCACACGTTGTCACATTGAAAATGCTTTAGAACTTTCAGAAGCCCCACTTTCAGCATGGGACTTCCCCTAGACATGGTGACAGATAGTGACAGCATGTGACAGCCGAGTCACAGCAAGATATTTGCCCAAGAAGTCACTCACAATGTGATCGGCTACTGCATCTTTGACACGACGAAAGCCGCGTAAAAGACCCAAATAACAAATCGCTTGCCCGGCACCTGGGAATGCAAGAGCGCATTCCAGGCCCGTTTAGAAAGACTCTAAGGCCTCACCTATCAGGCCTCTATCAGTCTATCGATAGTCTACCGAGCCCACCGTTCTCTTCCACTTCACAAGCTTTTAGCATCTTAGAGCTATTTAGAGCTGCTAGTGGGGTTTACTGAAAGCAGAGTTGTCCACCAAGTCCTGCACACCAGCATCAAGCGGAAAGCTCTGGGCATCACTAGGTAAATGCTGTTTTGATCTTTTTTGAATGCGACTAGATCCACCAGCCAAAGGTGTCCATGACTGCATGTGAGCTCATCTAAAAAATGAAGGCCACTCTTCGAGCTAATTTTGGCAGATGTGGACACAAATTGGTAGGGTATAACAGTCTGACCAATACAATTGATGCATTTTGACGCTCCATTCCAATGTTTGCACGTGCCAACACCTAAGGAAGAGCAACGTGAGTTGTTGATGAATGTTGGCCAGCTACCATGGAAGACTTTTGATTGCATCTCGGAGAAGGGTACAGCATCTTGAACGAAGAGGCAGCCGCCATTCAAGACAGCATCCCAGTGGGGCCGTCCAGACGGAAATTTGTCCTGTCAAAATTTAGGATGAGAGTTCCTCTTTATAAGGTGCAAATAAGTTGACACATCTTATATGAGCGAGGCGTGACTGAAGCACATCACCGTCCTCGACAACCCAACGTACGAAGTCCTCACATATCACAGGACATCGGTCAGCAACTCCAGAAATCTTCTGAGTTTCCTGGCTATGGCAGACCCAAAAGAAGAACAGCCTTGTCTATCATGTTCTATCATAGGCTGCGAATGCTCTACGACCTCCATGCCAGTGTCATCTGCAAGACATCATTACATTTTTGACACGAAATCTAGGATAATATCCATGGATTTCATATGATTTCATAGATCTACCGGAATCTACCGCACATATCCGGAGATTTTCACCGAGCACACAAAGGAGCAGGCCTCAAGAAGATCCGGAGTCACGTGGTACACCACACGTTCGCCTGCTCAGCAAACCATCGACTAATGAGATCATCGGCGCCGCCAAGCTCACTGGGAACAATGACCGTGATCAACAAAAATATGTGGCATATTGTGGCATGATTCCTTATCTTATATAAATATGTTTACTGTATACATGTATTATATATATATATATATATGATTGTATATGCATGCATGCATGCATGCATGCATGGATGGATGGATGGATGGATGTAGGTAGGCAGGTAGGTAGGCATGTATATGTATATATGTATATCTGTATGTCTGTCTCTCTCTCTCTCTCTCTTTTTCTCTCTTCATCGCCTACAAACCAGATATATTTGTGATAATCTGTGTAATTATTGACTTAATTTATCTTAATTTAAATCGGTTTCGGTTTTACTTTATTTCTACCATGCAGGAGCTACCACGGCAACAGGCAGCTATAGTGCATCTTTCCAGCATGCAGCTGAATGCTGGCCCAGCCACACACCATCTGGGGGAAGCGCCACTTGGCTTGGATGTACCTGAGATAAGTCTTCAGCAACACCAAGTGTGACGCCCGGGACGGCGTGAATCGCAGGAGGGTTTGACCGTATCCCAGTTCATCTCTCAGAGAGAGAAAATATTCTATAGGCATTTGTTAACATCTACCATCAATATAATTTATATAATATATATATATATAACTTATTAATAAATGTATATATATATATAAGAACTGCGACATACACTTGCGCGAAACACGTTGAAAAGCAACATGCACTTTGACACGTCTCGTATTGCAGATTTAACCAACATCAAACCAATCGCCCAGCAATGGCGATGCAGTGGTTGTCAATGGTGGAGATTGAGACATACATACCATATTTCATGAATCGAACGATACCCACATTAGTGCATGCGTTGCAATCTTAGTGCTGGAACTGCGTCAATGATGTATGAAGACACCCTGTCGTGGAAGACAGTCTCGGAAGCATTGTGTCATTGCGACGACATCTTGCGTTTGTGATGTAACTTTCTGTGACTTGATGATCTTGATGGGGCACTGGTTTCTTCAATGTGACAAATCGTCGCATCCCGATTTGGCACTATGTTGGTAATGACGTGCTCGTGGGACTTTCGATTTAGTCAGTCACATTTCATTGTCTGATCGAAAATAAATGCCTTGCGTACAGTAACTTCTGATCTGTACGTTACGGATACATGTGTTCTACTATATGTTACATATTAGGCCTTCCACTATGTTGAGATGTTACTGTATAACTTGATGCCCCTGGGTTTGCGAACCCAGGGACGTGCTTGATGACCCTCTGCGGGGAATCTGCTGTCCGGCAATCCTGGTTTTCAGCACTTTCTTTCATAAACCCTAAAAAGAACTTAGAAAAACCGTAGGAAAAACCCTTATATAGTTAACCCAACAGAAACCCTAAATGAACCCTAAAGCAACTCTAAAAGAACCCTAAAGAAACCCTGAAAAAAACCGTATGAAAGTGCTTATACTGAAGTACCTGTGGGGCGTAGCGCACGTTCTGCGGGCACTAATAGAGCACTCCAAAATGTTATGGGTGATCATCATCAAAATAGTATATATTACATATATGATTATCAAAGAATAGAAAATAATATTTTTAAAAAGTATAATGAATATAAAAGTGCCGTGTGGGAATGTTTTAGATAATGTATCCTCCACTTGGAGGATCAGCCCACTTAGACACTTCGTAAGTGCTCAACAACCCTGGTCAAGTGACTCCCTTAAGTTGGTTAGCCCATCAAAAAAGTGTGCCTATTTCAGTATGGTTAGTAAGCACACTAACTGATATATAATGATATATATATATATATTATATATATGTATGTATATTATATAGTGACTATATATATATATTATGTATGGAGGTTTCCTAAAATGCTACCCCCAAAACCATCCATATAACCCCATTTAAAAGGAAAGCCCCCATCCGTGGGATGATTTTTCGAAGGTGTGCGATGGCATCTGGTTGAATCCGATTCCCATCATTCTGGTTGAAACCCCACATTGAGGATTGAGGATAGTGGCTTATCACGTGAATAATATATTATACAGTGTGTATATATATATGTGTGTGTGTGTATGTATATATGTATATGTATATATATATATATGTATATGTATATATATATATATCGTACTAATAATGTTTAATAACATTTAATAACTTCCTTAATCATCCTTAATCACCATTACCATCTCTATTAACAAACAAAAAACCCCAAAAAAAAACAATCATCAATGAACTATAGTTAATATCAACATATATTCACCATTATTAACCACTATTAAATGAGAATTACATATCATCGTTGTGTCATTATGTGTCAGGCCACTCCGCAAGGTCATCGCCAAAGCTTTTCCGGGCCATCGCCACTGCTGCTGCCACAGGACCATCACCAAGCCTTGGCCGAGAAATTTCACGCTTGAGAGTGGTTGATCATCACTTTTTCCTGTGAGAAATGGACAACTTGGCATGATTTGGCATGTAATAACCACATGTTCAGATATGTTTGGGTAATTGTGTGTTAACCATCCCTGGCTCCTTAGCTCCCCTAATTGGCCCTAATGACGCCTAATATTGCAGACAAGATACTTGACCCCTTGCAAAATGGCAATTGAAAAATCTGAACCGCGACTATGAGCCATGTAGATCTGTCCATAATCAGGACTCAACCGGAGCCTGCGGAACTCCACCATCGTCTTTTTCTCATGCGCGTTCTGGAGCACCAACGGTCACATCTGGCCTCACATTGTTTGGAATTTTATGACTCAGGGGATCTTAGGGGATTAGGCAGAGCCTTTCTTTGCCCCCATGTTTTTTCGGAACCTCCTGGAGGCTCTTGTACCACTTGCCTTGCCAAAAGGCAGGGTGCGACCAGCGGGGTTCCATACAACAGCAAGCCTGCGTCGAATAGTCGTCGATTTTCTGACGAACTTCCCGCTCCTCTTTAACTCCAACTCTACACAAAGGAAGCATGAACTCAGACTTCTTGGGACATTCCAATGGGCCATCCACTCCATCTTTACATGTCTCCATCAAGCGAAGCAGCCAGTCGGAGGGATCAAAGTTCTTGGTGTTGTGCATTGAGAGGAACAGCACTGGCACCCCTTGAGGGTACCACTTTGGATCAAAGAACAGCTTCTTGTCGAGGCTTTTCTGCAAGAGAAAGAGGTTGGGTTCAAGGTCGAACTTGCACCATGATTTACTGACTTTGTGGCGCCACAAGTTTACGTTCATCATGTCTTCATCTTCCCACATTGCATTGCTCATTTCCACATGTCTCTTGACCTTGGGACCTTGTCGCACGAGCTCCAACAATCCCAGTGACCCATTGCGTACCATCTCCAGGTCATGAATTAACGTGGAGGTCTTCCGCCCAGTGGCGGCGAGCATTCGTTCATGCATCAGATCACCAAACCACACCAAAGCCCAGAAGGACCAGGTGGGATGGGCGTGATTCCATCGCATGGTTTGAGGACCATCCCAACCTTTAAAGGCGTAGTGGGCATAAGGATTTCCCGGTGTTTCATCGCGAGACATCCAATGCACTGGCAGAATGGGCCAAGGATATCGCTCCTGGCTTTCACGCCGCGTACCCTCAAAAACTTCATCCATTCCTTTGAAAATCATTTGGTCAGTGTCCAATTGGATGCCCACCAGAGTTCGAGCCGCGAGAATTGATCGGACCTTGTTGAAGTTGAAGGAGACCCCGCGGGAAATATGCCTCATTCGATAAACAATGACATTTCGCATGGACTGCCAAGAGAGCGGCGGTACAAACTCAGTGCCGAAAACCACCACGATCAAAGGGCGAGTTGAAAATAGATCGATGGAACGAATCAAATTTGTTGCCTGCCATTCGTAGGTGCCATCTTTGGAGCCCCCAACATAAGTGACATAAGCTTCCTCTACCCAGGGTGATGCGGAGCTAGTCCACCGAAGGAATTGACTTGAGAAGTCGCACTCCAACCAAACTTCCAGTTCAGGCTGCAGCTGCTTGTCTTCGCAGAGCTTCGTAGTAGCTGCTTCCAACAGTTCTTCAGCCTCTGAATGCTGATGGCCCTTTCGAGGCTTCAAAGAAGACCCGTGCTGACAAGACCAAATCAAGGTATTTGGACGCCGTTTCTCACAAAGCTTCGAATACTGTGCGGGGAAAGCGGACTTTTGCATTCTGCTTAAGCAACCTGCCCGGCAGGGCTTGTCGACACCGTCTGGACAGTTTTGAGGATGATATGGGAGGCCATCAGGGCATTTCAGACCTCCAGCTTTACACTGGCAGTATTTGGTCTTTCCTGGCGAAATGTCTGTTTCAGGTGTGAGCCCATACTGAGCATGGACACAGAGTATTGGAGATTTGGGCTCCGACCGCTCCGCCCACTGGTTTTTGTCAAAGTCTCCATATCGAGTCAAACCACTGTCACAATGGCACACTTCCCCTTCCTGCACACAGAACATCCAGCCATCTGGCCGAAGCTTTTGTAGCTGTCTGGTGATCGTCAGGGAATCCCGGCCATTGGACAAGGACTTCCGAAGCATATTCAATGCCTCCACCTCTTGGAAGGTTGCAATTCCATTGATCCATGCGACCAGCTCGTTTCTGAGGGACAACACTTTGGGTGCCAACAATCGGCTGGAAGCACCTCCAGAGAGGGCTGGATCCTGTGGAGCTTCAAAATCCTTTTCAGAATCAACGCCATCAGGATCAGGGCCTTCAGGGCCTTCAGGGCCTTCTGGGCCTTCTGGACCTTCCGGGCTCTGCTCCAGCTCAGGAGCAATGTTTGGTGCCAATGGAGGGCTCAAAGGATTCAGGATATAGCAGGCAGTGAGAAAAATCACCACCACAATCGCAACCGCCTGGAAATAGGTGGCCCAGCTGATCCTCCGGATGCGCATTTCAACAGCAGGGTCGCATCTCCGCTCCGAAAGGTGGCCTCCAACGCGTCTCACATCGCGAAAGGCTCAGTAAAGTGCAGCTATAGAAGCTCGAGCCCAACACAAGTCATTGCAAACCGATTCGTTGCACAGATCATGCTTTCGTTCTCAGATTGATTCTCTTCAAGACCATGCTACGTCCCAGTGACACGCTCATGATGTAAAGTCAAAGAGTTTTATTTTTCTGTGGAACTCTTCCACAAAAACTACATTGAGGCAAGCAATCAAAAATGTGCCAGTGCCAAATAATGCCCCAAGATGCCCCAAGTCACTGAGTCACCCAATCGAAATCCTCAAGTCCAACATAACATCCCCCACCTTCCAGCCTTCAGCCCCCCATCCCCAATAGGCTTTGCTTGCAATTAGGCTACCCCATTCCATCCCTGGTTTCGAAAATCATTATTTCCGCCAGTACAGTACTCAGTACTTAAAAAGCGGTAGAATATGGGGTAGTATCCGGTATCCCAGCATTACAACCCACAAAATCAAACTCCAATAATAAGTAATAATATCCCCATTGCAAAGTTGCAATAAAAAATGATGAAAATCCAAGTTCCAAGTAAAATCCTCCAAAATCACCATAAATACGGTGTAAATCGTGCATTGTCATGCTACACCCACCACATCTCACATGTTCCCATTAAAAAATGCGCCATCATACCTGGGAAAATCATGGAACATCTTCATAAATCCTCCAAAATCTCCCGAAAAAAACGAAAATCTGGGGCCAAACCGAGCCAAGGCACACCGCCAAGGGCACCTCATGTTCCATCCTTCGGATGATGGCCGTGGCCGCCAGGTACCCGCCCACCGTGCGGAAGGGCCGTTCCGAGAGCTCCTCGAGGTGGTGGCCTCAGCATTTTACGGTAAAAGACCGTATGGCAAGCATTCGGAGAGGTTCGGGTGTCACTTTTGCTGTGAGTTGATGGTTTGATTGGGATTTTTGATGGAAGGCTTATGGAAATTTATGGAACAGATTGGGGAAGCGACATATGATCCCAGATCGCCGCTGATCCGGCTACAGTCCACCAATCAGGCCCAAAGAGGATAGCTGTGTGTTTGTTCGGCCAGAAACAGGATTTCTACAGTCACATAAGCGCTCACATGAAACCATGGCCTGACGCCAACCATCCAGGTCCCATGCTAAAGTGAATTGATGTGAAATGCATCTCTGCTTACTCTGTTTTGTACAAATTATATTATATGATACCAGTAGTACCAGTAGTAGTCCAAACATGTCTAGAACAGCTAATCATCTGCAGCCAGAAAGCATTCCAGCGCCTGTAAGTCTGCCTGCACATCTTCAGATGCTTCATCAAGTTCCTGGTTCTCATCCAAATGAAGTTCCTCCGGGCTGACCATAATGCTAAGGATCTTAGTGCTGGCGGCGCATAACCTCGGTTGAAAAATCTCGGGAGCCATGGGGGGCCATGGCGGCCATGGCTGGGTCGCTTCCCTGTGGGTCGCTCAGGATGTGTCTCAATACAGAAGTGATCACTTGTACAGTACTCATCTGTTCTATTCTATTCTACTCAATTCTAGTCATCAATAAAATAAGTTCCCAAATGCTCCCAGACGTTGTTCCATGATGACTTCCTTCAGGTTGAACCAGTTCCAAGGCACCGATGAAGGATCTTGCGATGATCATCGGGTGCAAAGAGATGCTCACAATAGGCACCAATGATTTGCGTCTGACACTCCTGCAATTGGACTTGGTACTTGGTCCCAAATGGGTTATATCAGTTATATCCTCCATTTGTGGCCATGTTTGTTGCGAAAAAATCATACAAACCAGTCAAAAACCACAGGATTTTGGAGCGTTTCCCTAAATGTTCAGACAAACTTATGTAAAAATGATCCAAAATTGACAAATCATCTTACAGTAATGGGACAAATGAAAATGATGCCAGTCAGTCACTTGGAGTTGTGGGCGTAATATTTTATGACAAACACATGTGTGTGTGTGTGCGTGTGTCGTTCCAGCGTGTGGATGGTCACCACCAAAAAGAAAACGAGTTCTAGTGACCCACATGCATGTGGTCCGGGACAATTCCGAAGCTAGAATAAGATTGATAACTTGAGCACAAAAATGTGTGTATGTGTAATAACCTGGCCGGAAATGCCACGCCTGACCACTTCGAACTGTCAGGGTGTACATGCCATCCTGCTTTCTCATCCTGATCAATGGAGCACTGTCGCAAGCTCTCCATAATGACATGACATAACTATGTAAGTGATTTGCCAGCACAACTATGGTTTACATGAGCTTGTATTCCTCAAGACGTCCAGGTATTCTGCTCCTTTATGGTTCCAACATATTCCAAAGCTTTTAGCCTGCCACCACCTAACTCATCAACTGCTGTGCTGCCAAGGTTCGCATGCCGCATCTTGGCATCCGGTGAGAGGCTCACAGCAGAGATGCCCCAGTTCAAGCATCCTGCCTGCACGGAAGCTGACGAAGTGCCAAATTGAACACCGACGACGTCCACATACGTCCACTACACTTCGTCCAAACACAGGCCCAAAAAGGATCCGACAGGATTCAAAAGCTCAACTCTTCTGATATCTACTACTTTAGTTCGACGGCAACTTTGAGCAATGAACGCCTAAATATGCTTGACAGGTTGCGACGCAAATGTCGAAAACATCTTGAATTCTTTATAATATTTCTTTATCATCGTTTATAATGATGTCATCTGATGTCATCATTAATATCCCAACATTTTCCAACATCCATTTCTCGCCGGAACCATCTGCACCATTCTGCACCATGGCCTCATTGGAGCCCAGGATTTCATTGATGAAGTGGGCTTGATGCCCTCGATGGAAATCCGTGATGCCCAAATGAACAATGCCAGGCTTTACGGCCTGGACAGGTGGAAAAGTCATCTGGATTCATCATATTCATCTGCTGAGTTTTTGACATGTTTTAACATGTTTTAACCACCCTGAAAATCATGATAGGTATAACATGATATGACTGAAAAACATGAATGGGATACCAGTCATCTGTCATGAGATATGTGAGATGTTCAGACTCTTTGGACTTTTTCGGGCGTCATTCGGGCGTCATAGCGGGGCCGGTTTGATATGGTTTGATATTACCATGTGCATTCATGGTAGCACAAAAAATATAGAAATTCAACCTCCACTAAAATAGTGATATGTAAATAATTTGTCTATCATTTCGGAGTTGGCTACAAGCATCTATATATAAGCAATTATAAGCATAATATATAAGCTATCATTTAACAATTGGGGGGTCATTCCTCTCCCGTCCGACCAGTGAGAAGAAAGCATCTATGATTTGATGAGGTGTTTCTGACCTAGTTGCACCTGCAATCTAATTTACCATCTCAAATCAATATAAACAGAGACTGAGGGACTGAAGCTCACACATCCCACGTTTGTCGCGGCGCCTTGCGGTCATATCTAGGCCCCAGCACCGTACCACCCCATGGAGGGCAATGCCAATTCAACGTCTCCGGCGACAGGGACACTGCCATCAGCCAACCGGGACCGCTGGGACCGCTGGCAGGGCCGCTCAGGCCGCCCCAGCGGTCAGGGCTAGCAGCTTCAACGTCCAGAGATGACTTGGTAGATACTTGGAAGGACTTGGAAGGTTCACATGGGCTAGTGTCTTCTCATGTCTTGTGATGTCTTGTGATATTCTGTCATTGCAATGGAAAATAGTGGAAGCAATTCAAACATCAACTGCACGTGCTCAGGCTAATGGAGTGGCATCTTTCCAAGTCCAGACATTGTGGGATGAAATGAACCGGTTTGAGGGGCAGCTTGCCGGATTCTAACACTGACATAGCTCTACGGCCTTGCTAAGGTCTAAATTCTGCGACGTGAAGAGCAATGGAATCGCACAGATAGAGTCGCCCAACTTCCAAGCCATCCGTTTTTGTACGGTCCTCAACTCATGGCGGCAGCACTCTCTGGGCACAGTTGCTGGATCAAAGCCCTTATCCTGATGAATGGGATCGGCCAGCCGTGGCCATTGTGGCCATTGCCCATGCCATCATTTGCCAACACCTACTTGACCTCTATTCCCATTCCACTTTTGATAGAGGCACAGATGTTGAACCATGTTGAACCCAAAAAATGAAGCAACATGAGTAACCATACCATTGTACTACTACTTCAAATGTGTTTTTTCCAGCACTAACAGTCACTAACATCATGTAACATCTCAACAAATCTGTGGAAATCCAGCCCTCCAGGTCCGATCTATATAGGTCCTCCGGATCGGTGGAGCTTTGACCTGCGGGGCTGCCCTCTTCGTCGCTGTCCTGGATTCCGCAACTTCGCTTACATGACTCGTTAGAAGTTGATGGAGATGCCGTATAGTAATGTATAGTATATGATGATATATGATGCATATGGGGTAAAATGGATGTGAATGGATGTGAATGGATGTGAATGGATGCTCTCAATGAATATTTTCCGTGGATAGATGCTTTAGTGATGTGATTTGGACGTCTTTCCTTCCTCTTGAAGCGTGCCTGCGTGTTGACGGACGTCACATTCTTGTGTGATCCATTCACCGGTGCGACAGGGGAGACGCCTGGAGCGTTTCGGCACAGAAAGGGACACTGAAAGGGGTACGCAAAAGGTGCTGTAAATGGATTCCTTATTATCGAATGGTAACCAAAAAGAGTCATTACGACAACAATGGTAATAACAATAGAGGATAATACGATTTATACAGTATTGCATAGTAAATGTTAAGAAGAATAGTAGTAATAGGACTCGTAATGTTAATAGAAATAACTGAAATAACAGTTTTAAAAAAAATAGCTAAAAATAGTAGTACTGTATCCCTGGGTCGTGCAGGACGACAAAGAGCTCCCAGCAAGATTTCTCTGAGTTCTTTTTCTCTCATTGCTTTTCTTGCTGCGTTGTGTTTTGCAAAAGGGCATGAGAATATCATGAGATGCACAAGTCGCCAGCTGTATTTACAGCGACGCATGCGGCTTACAGAAATGGTGCCAAGGGCAGCGCCCTTCAACTCAGCTGCGACCACGTCCACGTCCACGGCCGCGCCCATCTCCCTTTCCTTTGCCCCCCTTGCCTTTGCTGCGTGATGCTGCGTGAGCATCTGAAACATCGGAGCTTTCTACACCCATCTACCTGTACCTACCTACCGCCCCCCAACTCACCCCCAAGACATCCAGAAACTCTCTCAAAAATAGAAGAAACCAACGAAAACCACAAATCTATACTAAGATAATCTTAGTAATGTTTGCACCTGATTAAAGAGATGGTACCCTATTGTGAGAAATTTCTTGCTCCTAATTCAGTCACATGCCAATTGTTGGGGGGGGGGCCTCTATTGTGAGAATTTTTTTCCAGATTTTTTTTAATATTTTTCCAAATGCTTTAATTAACTTTACTTTTCTTTTTAATTACTTTTCTATTTATGTTTATTTTTAATTAATTTTATTTTAGATGCCTTATCAAACCCTTATTTAAAAAAACAGCATC
>Ga0126342_10013555_pt1 | contig 14420 bp, 28 predicted proteins | sample Cyp1metagenome_FD_92528 | JGI IMG/M metagenome (GOLD analysis project Ga0126342, IMG submission 92528) | Coral microbial communities from Lord Howe Island, Old Settlement Bay, Australia - Cyphastrea 1 metagenome | ecosystem: Host-associated > Invertebrates > Cnidaria > Coral ... | reverse complement strand
TCATCCCATCCATAATAAGGATCCAAAAATAATGGTTATTATAAATCCCTATGAACCATTGGATGACTAGCCCCGTTTTTAATGGTTATTAACCATGAGTATTGACCAGTCGGCTCATGTCGGCTGGTGCATCCAATCCCTTGGATCCATCCGGGATCCGAGGGCTCTGACATCCGATTTTCGCTGCAGCAGCAATGGGGATTTCACCGTCGCTTCGACAATATATATATATATATAAATATAGATATATATAAATATAGATGTTGACATCATTTGACAATATCAGTATCAATATCATCATTTGACAATGATTATACAATGATAATGAATAATAATAACAATAAGAAGAATTTGATTCAATATCATTCAATTCAATCATTTTCTCCTGTCAGGCGCCAACGAGGCGCACGGAGCAGCTGCGACGAAACAAAGGGCCCTGGAAACACCTGGCGAAAACAAGCGCCAAAGGGCTACCAGCAGACCTGCCATGATGGCCGGGACGGAAAGCGACTGGTGAAACCCAGGTGGCTGAAGGCGATCAGTTGGATTTGCTTGATATTTGAATATATTTGAATGGTTGTGGGTGTCTACCCAATCAAGTTGGATCTAAAATTCATGTTACATCATAGAGCGGATAAAATGCTGGGCACTAGCTTTCTCCTTGAGTTTGGTCTGAACTCTGGTTTGGAAACAAGAGTCTGTGACCAAGTTTGGTTATGCAAAATCGCTCGTTTCTTGAGAAGTCTACCCCTCCCAAAACCATCAAATCAAAGCCAATCAAAGGTGAAAATATGAAACTCCAGAAAGCATCTCAAAACCCTCTAAAGCTCCTCATGGGGGCGATAGGAACTCAACTGAAGTGTGAACAACTTCGAAGTCACATTTGAAACAAGAGAGACCTTGAGGGCCCAGAACAAGCTATTTAATTCATGGCTTTGCTGATGCTCTGCACATATTGGGGCCCAAGGGCCTCTCACGGCTTGACCGAGTCTCCCGCCGCAGCTTCTTTTTATCGGTATGAATCGATCGCTTCCAGAATCGCGGATTTCAACGCCGGCGCGAAGGAGGAAGAATGCCCGGCCAATGGCACCATCTTCAGCTGCGCCAAAGGCAAACGCTGACGCAACAGCCATGCATTGGCCGGAGGACAGATTAAATCATTCCGCCCGTGCAAAATGGTGCAAGGAATGTGCCCGATTCGAAAGCAGTCGGCCAAGAGTTGCTGGGCATCCATGAAGCAACCATTCCTGGCTTGGAAAACCCCCAAGAACTTGAAAAAAAATGACAATGACCATAGTTTCAACAAAGTGTTTGCAGGCTGGAATGTGTCCGGCATAGATGATGAACATTTGAAAGTCGTTGTGTTGAATTTATCAGTTGACATGGCTTTACCCTTAAGTATGGCGGTTTCATGTCATTTTCCCCTGATAGGTAGGCACCCAAAAAAATGGAAAGAGATAAAACCCGTTTCCCCCATCACAGCCAAAAGGTTTGGATGATTCAGGAAACCCCCGTATAGTTATACTAGTCATGGTTATTCATCACTATTCATCCACTATCACTATTCATCACAGTTCATCACTATATTCATCACTATATGATTAATAACGATATGCATCACCATCTTCATCACTATGAAATGAAAAGGACCATAAATATCATAAATCAGGACGAAGCTTCGCCATGTAATTCATCTCAATGGATGGCCCGTAGCCCGCTTCGTCCGGCTTCTGGGCAATCTCCTCGATGATGGCTTCGTCGGGGGAGACGCTCAACAGCCGCAGGATCCAACGTAGGTAGCTGGACATCGCGCTGCGACGGACCTGGCGCGCTTGGCGCTTGGCGGAAGCCCAGGATTCGGGAGGGAAAACTTCCAAAAACTGGAGATTTTTCGAAGGTGAAATCCAAGTTCTAGCGTGGTAACTCTGACTTTTCAATCTTTTTCCTACTATAAGATCTATAAGACACTGTTGACAGAAACTCAGGAAAGCATGTAGTGTCCTGGCAATTCTGGGAGTTGAAGGTCAAACCTGCCGAAGGGCCGCAGATTCTGGTCATTTTTTACCCATACCTTACCAACATTAATCACTCCTTCCGGGGGGAAATGTAGGTGAATAATTTGCGTCGGTTGAAGGGGCTAGTACTGTATTGACCCATCAATCCACATTGTTACCATCTGGTTATTTAACATAGCCATGGAAAATCACCATTTCTAATAGGTAAACCATCTATAAATAGGCCATCTATACCATGGCTATGTTAAATAACCAGAGGTTACATGGAGTTGTTTGTCACTGTTCCGGACTCAATTCTGGGGATAGCCTCAGATCCCCACCTCCAAGTCCGGCGAATCCAAGCGTTTGGCATAGGAGCCAATGAGATTGCTGCGTTCATCGGAAGGCAGGGCCTTCACAAACGATTCATAGGCTTCAGGGAAGAAAAGACCTGCACCTTGCGGGCTGTAGACAAAGTCAATCGATTCCTGCCACGGGTCTGCCAAATCAGACACAACTCGATTCCGGTCGCAGGTAGTCGCAGGTCGGTAAAGCATCAATTTTGGACCTCCAAATTATGTCATGTTTGAGGATCTGGTGATCTGAGTCCGCTTCACTCGAAGCGATTTTCCTTTATAAACCATCCATAAATAGGGTACCCCCATGACTATGGAAACCATCAATATATATAATATAACCATAACCACCCACCTGGCTAGGGATGAAGATGGAGTACAGCACCAGCGCCTTGACCAGCTCCGGAAACTTCGTGGCATAGGCCAGCGCCAGGGTAGATCCCCAGCTGCCACCTACGATCAAATCCCAAGCCTCGAAGCCCAGGTCTTCACGGAGCTGTTCGATGTCCTGGCGCGTTCTCCCAATTCTCCCAATTCTCCCAAAATCCAAAGGGGAAAAAAAAAAACTGTGGATTTTCTGGGGTTTTATGGAAGTTTTCTGGGGATTTATGGAAGTTTTCTGGGGTTTTATGGAAGTTTTACGGTTTTTTTTGGATGTTGATGGGGATCTATGGGACTCTTATGCCGATTTATGGATTTCTTATGGTGATTGTTAGGTGGACATGACGGGAAAAAAGTTGATCTGGCTGACTCATCGTAAATCACAAAACAAACGATTGACAGTAAGCTTGTTTTGAGGCTATAATCTGTCCAGCAAAATCATCATTTAAAAGCTTGTTTTTCTCATGTTATTTCAATAAGATGGCCGGTAGAAAGGGCACGACCTCCATTTTACAAGCCATTTGGGATTGGGTCGAGCCGGTAAAGGCAACAAAAAACATCCAAAAATATATGGTCTCATCATCAATTTTCAACCTCACGACCTCTTCAATTACGCTGAAAGACAAGGCAAACATCAACAGTGGGATGATAGGGCCTTTTACACCCGAAAGCCTGAAAGAGTTTGAGTTCCACGCATTTCCCATTCCAAATCATCACTTTCGCGGATGTGCCGTAGGTGGTTGCCAATACCTCACGTTTCCCTTTCGGAAAATTTTGTCACCCTTTAATGGCATTTGTGCCCCCACGTGGAGTTCCAACAAAAAAATGTCTCCAGCCCCAGCACCTGGACCAGATTTTCAGTCTTGTTGTGCTGATTGAAGCCGGGAGGGGACGACTGGCCGGCACCCCTCTGGTCGAAGATGACGATGCAAAAGGCCTCCGGACTCCGCTACGAATCGTGAACGACGGAACGAGATGGGCTGATGGGCTGCTAGGTGTCTCACCGTGGATCCGTACATGATTGGGAAATCTATGTTACCGCAAGGGCATCTCCACTGGTTGATCTACAAGGTTTCAATGAAAGGAGCATGTGGTCGCTCTGCCAGAATCTCAGTCGCCCATCGGGCCCATTGGTCATAAACCAAACAATAACCAAACTGCAAATGACAGCCGCAAAGAATCTTAGCATTGCCCATCACAAGTGACCACGCCGATTTCTACATCTATTCACCCATCATTTTCCAATGCCGTCACCACAAGCCATCTTCAAATCCACCAGACCCCGCGCCTCTGGATCAAACAGCCGCCGGTGCTTTGGGCTGCAGCCATCACCAGGGCCACCGTGGAGAAAGAGGGCCACCTTGCCCTTTGGGTTGCCCGACACCTACATGGGGCTTTTTGAACAACCAACACGGGTTTCATGAACCTTCATCCCCAACATTCCATGTGGAACACATTGAAGGTGAAGAATTAACAACAGAAACAGAAATCAGCATCGAAAAGAAGTGTTCCTAAAACCCAAACATTTTCGGCCGGCCTCATAATACAAGCTACAGCTTCCATCCTTCGTTTCCAGGCGCCCACTCTTCCGCGCTTCGATCTCCGGGAAGAGACTCCGCTCGCCCTGACACCAGGCCGTGGTGTTGCGGCGCCAAGGGACCAGGGGCGCGGCCACAGCAGCACCAAGGCATAGGGCAGCACCGCGGGTCCAGCGTGGCAAACAGCGGCGGCCCAGGACTGTCCAACGGGAGGCGTTCATGGCGAACGGACACGGAGTGTGGAAAGCTGGGATGGAAAGCATGGAGCCAAAGCTGATTTCTTATGATTTCTGATGATTTCTGATGATTTCTGGAATCACTGAGGGTTGAAGTCGTTGAAGTTAAGGATTGAACTTTGATATGACACAAAAACTGGTACAACCTTTTTGTCGCTCAATTGCACTGAAGCATTTCATCTTCTTCAATTCATCGCAGCCTTTGGACATTTTTGGGGGGCACCTGTCGTAGATCAGTCCCTTTGGGGAAGCCTTGATAAAACACACAGTCATGGGAGTCGGCATAGTTCATTCAGATTTGGGCGATCACCACTAGTCACCTGAGCACCCTGAGGCGGTCCACTCAACCAATGGCACGTTGATTCGATCTGAAAAACACGCAGGCTGCCTGGATCTGCAACTCTTCGAATCGATCTACCGATGTTTCCTGCAGCAACACTGACAGCTGAAATATGACTCAGCTATCAGCAATTTCATCATAGCCTGTGTTGAACTCATCTTCCATGACAACGAAAAAACTCCAGACATCTCGGAACGAGTATTGTCAACAGAGAACGAAGGTCAAACATACTGGTAGTATCTGGTAGTTACAGTTGGGAACATTTACAGAAAACGATCGTCTGTGCCCCCGAAATGTCCACTTTCAATTTTCTCTTAAACCACTTCTGGGAGGAAAACAAAATGGGGATTGGGGTCCTTCAGCGCGCACCCGATTCTGGCTGGCCATGACTCAGGCCTTTCGGAGCACAAGTGTGCAAGGTGTGGATTTACAATCTTACACATCTTCAAAATCGTCCACTTTACTTATTTATACTTGCATCCACTTTAAGTGCCTTGCATTGTTGTGTTTCGGATGTTGTAAAGACTCTGGGGAATCCTACTTCAACCGCCATCTGTAAAAAATAAAGCAAAAGGGCAAGCACCTGAGAAGAGGTGGGAGAAATCAAGCCATGTTCAAGAGCGTTCGCAGCTAAAGCCCAAAAGCCACGCATCCAGCTGCAAATCAAGCCATGCCAAGCAGCGCTCAGCTGTCTCATGATCCTCGTTGCACTTGGATGTGCATCCAAGTTGGTGAGTGGTTAAAAATCTTCATGGAAACACAGGAATCCCCTAGGAAGTTGACATGGATTCATCTTCTTTATAAATGGGCAACCGTTCCCACATATCCATCCAAGCAATTGCAGCTCCGTTTTCTCTGGCCACCAAACAAGCTGCCCAGGGCACATTTCACCCTGTCCACGAGAAAGGTGCTCGCGCCCCCAACTTATCCAACTTGGCGTGAAGAACATACAATAGGAATTCTACCTTGCTTTGACAGATATGGTGACTTCATTACTCCATCTGATGAATGTTTTTGGATGTTGGCAAGCGTGGCATGCACGCAATGTCGAGTTTCGAACTATGCGCAAGTTGCCATACTCTCCAGTCAGCATTTCGTGTTCTGTGTAAGTCCTGTAACGTTCAAGGCTTCAATTCTCAAAAGTTGCTGTTTTCAACTGGTTTGAACTAACTATTCAGCTCAAAATAGATCCAAATCACCTGGAAATTCCAGGTTTTCATTGGTTGTTGGCAACATCTTTGAGGCTCCCGTTTGAGAGGCTCAAGTCACAGGCCCGATGACAATGGAGTTTGTGACAACTAAACTTAAGAGCATGTCACTCCGTTCACAGGGGCACCCCTGTAAGAAACTCACAGGGTTCTAGCTCGGAGAAAGGGATCCTGTCAAAATGATCACCTTGATGCAAATGATGACAGGAAGCGTCAGGGTCTCATTTCTGACTATAAAATACGAATTAGATAATCTGATTTTACTAATTTAATTATTGGTCTCATGTATAGAAATTTCACCAGATCAGAAGAAGTCCTGAGGCTCCCCATCTTTACAAAGGCGTGTCTGCAAAGCCTTGTTCTGAGTCCTCAGATCTTTCACTTCCTCCCGCAGCGAAGCCAAGCCTTCCACCATGCGCAGCATGTGGTCGCCCGTCTGCGCCGCCATGTGCACGGCCAAGTTCTTGACGCGTTGGCCGCACAACTCACAGATTGGCCAATTCTCGCGGCAGAGGACCTGCCGGTGCTAAAGTGGCTGGAGATTGTTTTCTTTGTCGCATCAAAAAAACTGTTGCAGTTGAGGTGGAAGCAACCACCGATCATGCCAACTTTACAAGTAGATCAGTGATGTGGGCAACCCAATGCCATACACCATTTTGGATATTTTGGAATGGCTTATACCACCCATCAAAATACAATAAAATACATAAACATATGATAACATATGGTGTTTTGGGGGATGGTTGAAGTATGGCTAAAAACCACGAGACAGGTCCAGTTTCCGGCCAAAACTGGGCCGCAGCGGCCTGATGCTCCGCCAACTGCCCAGCCGCTACTTCTGAATCACAGTCAGGACAGCGGATGGGGCGGTGACCGCACTTGCTACGCAGGTGGTCCTCTTTATCGCTCAGGCACAAGACCTATAGGCGTGAAACGCAAGATAAAACGAAAAAGCCCCCAGGATTCTGGTGACCTGGTGGGAAAAAAACCCAAATGTCAAGAGGGTGTGGTCTACTTTTGGAGTTGACCAGTTTACCCTTTTCATAAAGACATGTACAAGTTCTACATGTCATGTCACTTTTGAACCTCCAACCACCATCCGCCAAGCAACTTGCCCGCACTTGTTGGGACACACGATCTGCAGCCGTTGAATGGCCCGTCGATTCGCATAGGCAGGCGCCACCTCGTGTCCCTCCTGTCGGCAAACAGGACAACGCTCGTCCTCGCCTTGGCACTTCACCCAGCAATCCTCACAGAAGAGTTCGCCGCATTCGTGTGCCAAGGCGTTTCGGGCCACCATGAAACAAATGGGGCACTTGGATTTCTCGGCTTCCTGACGAGATTTGCGTGGGACCAAAAAAACCTAGATCCCAGAACAACTGAAGGCACGGTCATTTACTGTTTACATCGTTTACATCCATTTACAATTTACAATCGATTTTTTGGTCTTCCATTCAGAAGCATGGCCAAAAGTGGAGCCAAGAGGTCTGCTGAAGCCCACCTCTGCAGAAACCCAGGTCTCATCATACCCAGCAGGCGTCCAGTCAACCGGCGGTTCCGTCCCCGTCTCATGACTCAACTCGACTGCCCTCAAGGGACCCCAGTGGGAGCTGCGATCCTGGAACCACTCATCTTGGATCTGTGCGATGTTATAGGCAGACCCCAGGCTCGGTGAGAGCTTGGGCATGGGACAAGCATCCCAGAGCTCCTCGTCCAAATTCACAAACTTCACCAGATTCCCCACATCAAAGGAACGCATCAACAAGGGCGCCGGATCTGCATCTTCACCACCGTATCCCTGCGTGGTCCAGTCGCCAATTGGCGGTACCACATTGGGAAGGGGGTGGGAATAGTACCAGCCCCCGGTATCATCGTGAAAGTTGATCTTCCAGAACGAATCATAGTAGATGATGCCTGAGCCATTGATCTGCCGGAACTTGGGTCTCCCATTGAAGGTCTCGGTGGGCACATACCGCCCATTGACCTGCGAACCTCTTCCTCCTGCATGTGACAGACGCAGGTGCGACACCGCGACGAGATCATAAGCATTCTCGGCTCCAACTCCTGCGGAGCTGGGGAAATGTGGGCCGCAAGTCTTTGGGGACATAAGAAACCACAAAAGGCCGTTCTTGTATTTGTTACCTGGAAAAATGAAGGTTTACATTACAATTTTGAAACATACCCATGTGGTTCCCTGTCGCAACATTTTGTGGGTCAGCCCATGGTTTTCCTCCCTGCATAAACGATTCTTCGTGGTTGAATGAAATCGTCAGTTTCTAATCGGGAACCATGCTAGTTCATGTTTGGGAAAAAATACCACCACAACATGGAAAAAATATTATCATCATTTATGATATACCTAAACCTACCATCAAAAATCGACCAAATGTTGAAGAAAAAAATAGAAAACGAAATATGACCACCAAAAATATAGACTCAAAAATCTCACCCAAACAGGAAAAAAAATCACCCAACAACTCCAAGCTTCGATAGTTGTTCTCATTGCCGTTATCCCATCGAACGCCCACCCAACCCTCGGTGGCCGACCCGCGTTCCACGGTCATTCCCAGGCGTCCGCCATCCTGATCGCCCCAGCACCATTGGGGACCCCGCGCCACGCGCAGGCCGATGATGGGGGCCCCGAGCTCGGAAATCACTTGGGGCTCATAGCCTCAGACTCTCCAGAGCTCATATAGCGCAAATCCACCATAGATTTTGTAGATAACATCAGGAAAATCTCGATTTTATAGATGTTCCCATAAACTCCCAAACTAGGATTTTCGATTGCCGGAGGGTAGATGCGGAAAATGGAACCAACCAGCTAAGCTGAATGGCGATATTGATACAGTTGTAGCACACCAAGAAAGGGTTAGAGACGCAGTTTGGAAAAAAACAAACAGTATCTTGGCTGGAAATTGATTTTTCTGTCTTTTTGTGGCTTGCACTATGGTGGAGATGTAGTAGTATGCAATGCACTATGGTCGAGATGCAGCCGTATGCAATGCACTGATTGCGAATTTGATAATTTGGCTGAATAAAAACCAAGGAAACACAGTTGGCCGCAAAGCAACAGCTTGTACCTTTTTTCAGGCCTTAGGTCCTTGAGCCGAATGCCCAGCTGCATTCGGCTTGTGCGTGTCATCCTTGTGCGTGTCATCCTTGCTGGCAGGGGCCTCGAGGCACGGAAACTGCCAACTGGTGACAACGGTACTATTTTTGGAAAAAAGAGGGGTTGTTACATGCTAAACTGTTTCACGGCTTCGCACTCCCCCCACTCCGGTGCCCCAGCGCTGGAGTGACTCACAAAAGACTCAGAAAGTTTCTCAAACTTCTTCGATCACACTCCACTCACCGCTGGATTCATCTATGCGTGCGGGAGTTTGTGGGATCTGAGAAACAACTACCCGGCCCCTCTCAGCAGCATCTCCTCGGCGGTAACCCCAGCGCAAAGCCGCACCAGAAGCAGCAGCCGCGGCCGTAGAGCTCGAGGATTCAGCAGCCGCCGCCGTAGAGCTCGAGGATTCAGCAGCAGCATTCTAGGTAGAGCTCGATGTCGTTGTAGGCCCAAAAGGTTCCTGGGTTGGCACGTACGGTAAAGGACCATCTTCCCCCGCATGATAGCGAGGTACCTGTCCGGTACGGTCTTGGTTTCCCTCCGGAATTCTTCGACCATCCTGTCCAAAAGCTATGGTCACCCGCAGCGCTTCTAAGCGTTGGGGTCGAACGGAACACCTCGGTGAAGCGGGTGGAAACGTCTCTCCCGCAGTGCTCCATGCTTTCTTATCACCCAGCCCTTCAGCTGTGGTGCCCATCCATCCTTCTTTCCTGAAGGCGGTTGTTGGAACTCAACTCGTTCCCATGGGTTTTCCTCAGCCGCTCGGTTTTCTTACCTGTTGACGCTGACCAAGACCTTCGTCACGGCCAACACCACATGGCATCCTCAACGCAGCCAGCTTCAAAGCAGGTGCAGGAGGGTCTGGTGGGGGATCACGCGGTCCCTTCTCGATGACCGGCAACCTCTCAATCTCCTCCTCTTTTTTCTTTTTCTTTTCCTTTTTCTCACGATCCTTATCGGATCGGTCTTCGGGTTGTTTTCTTCGAAGGGTCCTCTGGTGGCACCTCCTCCTCAGGCTCTTCTGTGGATCCAGCTGGATCCCCCGTCAACTCTTCAAGCTCTTCAGACTGATCAGGTGAAGATGGCACAATTACCATTGGTACACCCTCAGGAGTGTAGTATCCCCATTCCACAGTCCTTCTGCCAAAACTTTTGCGATCTAGGCAGTTGTCGTGGCAGCTAACCATTGTTGGCCATGAGCGTTCGTCGGCTTGATTTGGTGAATCGACCGGGAGGCTTGAAGGACCGCTTTAGAGCAAGATGTGCAGAGGCCAAGATTTGTGACGATTGTGCCATGTGCAGTGGACCTCTTCATTTCTCCGTGACGGATTGTACATATCCGCTGCATGTGGTGATTCTCGATTGCGGACATTTTTGTTCGAAGTGGTGATTTCCTGTTGATGCAGCGACACGTCCATGGCGTCAGCTCAGTCCTACAGAACGCTTGAAAAATGAAAATGCTACAGTGCATTGGCTGGGGTATTCATGAGATAGCCATAAATAGCAACAAAGATGATGGATTTACCGCCAGTTTATGGCCATTGAACAATGGGGAAAATTTGGTGATCTCCCAAAAAGAATGGAGCAATCCTAAAGTTGACATGGGCTGGAACCCAAGATTTAACCACCCATGTGGCCCATGATTCTACGGTGTATGTATGTATATATGTATTTACTTACTTACTTACTTACTTATTTACTTACTTACTTACCTACCTACTTACTTACTTACTTACTTACTTACTTACTTACTTGTTTTCCTTGTTTTCACATATTTATTCACTATTAAATGGACTGGCAGGGCATTGTTTACATCTCAAAGCCTCCGATTCTCTCAAGTGTTTGGGTCAATGATTTGGAGTCAATCAGGAAATGCTGATCTGATCTCTTCAGTGGGTGTACTGCAAACTCAAGCAGGCCAGGTAATTGGGATACCTTCAGCAGCATTGGGCTATTATGATACAACCAAGGACCAAGGGTATTGAAAGGGTCAGCCAACCATAGGGGATAAAACCCGCATGGATATATAAGATATGTAAATGTTCTTCGATCATTCCATGTGTCTTGGATCTATATAGGGGAAATCCTCCCAATAAACCAGCAACGATGGGAACACCAGTCCAAGAGATCGGCCATCATTATCCTCAAGTGACTCAAGTCTTCATTCATCTTTACTAATGAATTCCAGGGACACCATTTTTCGTTAACTTTAAACTTCATTTCTGTATGCACCCAACGTTCGGAGCCACCCCACATTGCCAGTTGACTGCCGGTCTCATAGACACCGACAACGGGTGCAGGGTCCGCATCGAGGCCGGTGTAGCCATCTGTGCTCCAGAAGCCATTGGGTGGATAGGAGGCAGCGGAGTCGTGGTGGCAATAGAACCAGCCACCCAAATCGTCCTGGCGGAGCCCACTGCGCCATTGGCAGAGTCTGATAAGGACATCACAAGGGTATGACAACACGGTAAACCCATTGCAACAAACCTGGGATGAGAGTTACCCGGTTACCCGGTAGTGCAGTGACGCGTTGAGGATGATACCTCTGGAGCTTTGGAGCTGTGCCCTGGCCTCGTCATTGATCTTCCATTGGCCTGACAGCAACTGGTCTACTGACTGGTCTGGATACTGATGTGGCCCAAGTTCAGGGACACATGTTCAGCCGTACTCATAGGACTCATATGTATCATAAGTTTCTATCTACAATGCCTTGAGTTTCTTAAAGTCCAAGTTGTCGCCTCAAGCTGCTATGGCTATCCCACCTTCACACGCCCCAGCCCCAGCCTGAGAAGTAAATGATGGCAGTCCCCTCACGTTGTCGATATCTGGGTTTTCCATGAAGCATCCCATCTTGCACGAACCAGCCATTTACCGATTCGCCCACGCCACCGGCACCGGTGACTCGCACCGGCCACGCACCAGAACCGGAGGCCACGCTTGGTGCTCGCGCTTCAAATGAGATGCTCCTGATGGGTCAATACCTCCATTTTTTGGATGACATGGGATGACCATTCAGAAAAACCAGCTATTTTGATGTCCACCAGGGCCACCAGGGGTACAATGGGGTACAGTGTACAGGGTTTTGACCCATACCCGTTTTAAGATCCATGGTTTTCTCCAATTTGGGGTGTAGATGGGTGTAGCATAACCTCCGCTTAGAATTTGCTGCATTTGGCCTCTAAGAAAACAAAATCGGTGGATAGACAAAAGGTACCGCATTTTCGGACTAACCCGTGTCTCCTCCGAAAAACATCAGCCATCATAAGCCTGTTTCTTGGGGATTAGAGCATCCTCCCCAGCATCCCCAGCATCCACCAACCCCTCTCCTTCCAACCACAATGAGATCATATTTGCCATCTGCTCCGACACGATATTTATTTTCCACTCCATGATCCCAACGGACGGCCACCCAGCCCAGTCTGGCTTCGATGTCCACGGTAATGCCAAGACCACCATCGTCCTAGACATCCCAAATGGAATCAATGCAGTCGTTTTGGTTGGGAAAATCTACCCTCTGGTTAGTTAACATAACCATGGAAAACGACCAACTTTATAAGTAAAACATGGTTGCGGCGCCTGTGGACCTGCGGCGCTTTCGTCTGTTTTGAAAGCTTATGGTTTGTCATTTCTCAATCCGCAACTCAGTTTTTTTTGGTTCTTATGAGAAGCGCCAAGTGCCCCCACCTGTTTGTTGTGGGTAGCACACAGCTTTACGAGTGCATCCCAAATGGAGCCTGTAAAAGCACTTTTCGTGGAGCCATTGCAAATGAGACAATTGCAAGAGAAGATCCTATGAACGTAGCATCAATTCACCCACATTTTTTTCACCCACAGGCTTTTCACCCGCAGATTTTTCACCCACACGCTTTTCACCCGCAGACTTTCCACCCACAGGCTTTTCCGCCACAGATTTTTCACCCCCAGGCTTTTCACCCGCAGATTTTTCACCCACAAGCTTTTCACCCGCTGAGTTTTCACCCACAGGCTTTTCACCCACAGATTTTTCACCCACGGGCTTTTCACCCGCAAATTTTTCACCCACAGGCGGCTTTTCACCCGCAGAGTTTTCACCCACAGGCTTTTCACCCCAGATTTTTCACCCACAGGCTTTTCACCCACAGGCTTTTCACCCACAGATTTTTCACCCACAGGCTTTTCACCCGCAGAGTTTTCACCCACATGTTTTTCACCCGCAGATTTTTCACCCACAAGCTTTTCAACCGCATTTTTTTTCACCCACAGGCTTTTCACCCGCAATTTTTTCACCCGCAGAGTTTTCACCCACAGACTTTTCACCCACGGGTTTTTCACCCACACACTCTTCACTCAGAGACTTTTCACCCACAGATTTTTCACTCACAGATCTTCACCCAGAGACTCTTCACCCATAAACTTTTCACCCACAGTTTTTTCACCCGCAAATTTTTGACCCACAGGCTTTTCACCCGCAGAGTTTTCACCCACAGGCTTTTCATCCGCAGAGTTTTCACCCACAGGTTTTTCATCCGCAAATTTTTCACCCACATGCTTTTCACCGGCAGAGTTTTCACCCACAGGCTTTTCACCCGCAGAGTTTGCACTCACAGGCTTGTCACCCGCATTTTTTTTCACCCACAGGCTTTTCACCCGCAGATTTTTCACGGACGGGCTTTTCACCCATACACTTTTCACCCACAGACTTTTCACCCACAGATTTTGCATGATTTTGCACCCACGGACTTTTCACCCACAGATTTTGCACCCACGGACTTTTCACCCACAGATTTTGCACCCACAGACTCTTCACCCAGAGGCTTTTCACCCATACAATTTTCACCCAGAGATTTTCACCCACAGACTTTTTTCCCATATATACTTTTCACCCACAGAGTTTTCACCTGCAAGCTTTTCACCCATATACTTTTCACCTTTAGACTTTTCACCCACAGACTTTTCACCTATAGACTTTTTTCCCACAGACTTTTCACCCACAGATTTTTCACCCACAGGCTCTTCACCCAGAGACTCTTCGCCCATAAACTTTTCACCCACTTGAGGCCAGGGGGAGGTACGAAAGCTAGCTGGACTCTACTAATGTTGTACTGGAGACTCCGCAGCTGCAAGAGTAAACTGATGAATTGATGACGATGATGGTGGGTAGGAATGAACTTGATGATAATGCTGATGATGTGATGATGATGATGATGATGATGATGACGATGACGATGACGATGACGATGACGATGACGATGACGATGACGATGACGATGACG
>Ga0126342_10013554_pt1 | contig 14420 bp, 13 predicted proteins | sample Cyp1metagenome_FD_92528 | JGI IMG/M metagenome (GOLD analysis project Ga0126342, IMG submission 92528) | Coral microbial communities from Lord Howe Island, Old Settlement Bay, Australia - Cyphastrea 1 metagenome | ecosystem: Host-associated > Invertebrates > Cnidaria > Coral ... | reverse complement strand
CCACCCACTTCCTCCCGCTAGGGTTCGCCTGAACCAAAGGTGCTACAACAGGGTTGTTTGATTACCTGCAGGTGCATGGTGGTAAACATCGATCTGATTGGAATGCAATGACACGGATTCACAATATATATGTACATATATATATATATGTATATATATATGTATATATATATACATACATACATACATATATACATACATACATACATACATACATACATACATACATACACATGTACGCACACATACTGGCTGCATATGGAGGGTACTGGCTGCATATGGAGGGTGCAAACCTTCCCACTTAATACAGTGAAAAAATGCAGACCATCGAACCAACTGGACCAACTGGACCTGCCAAGAGGCTATCGAGCCCATCAACAGCCTCCTCTCTGAATTTGCTCCAGATGATCTTCCAGCTCCCACAACCAGCCCATGTCTCGGGGGGCTTTTTTGGGGAGAGGGACGCTGATGGAAGTGGTGGATCCAAGGTGTGGATGCCAACGTCTTGATGAGTGACGCTTCGGAGCTTCGAGTCTCACTTCAAACCAATGTCATTGTCAGGTCCTGAAGCACTCTCAGAGCATCGGAGAGCATCGGAGAAGAAGTGATTGAATCGGATTCTTTCTGTCAATCTTTTGTTGCATCAAATAGCCTGGATTGAGAATGATTGAAATAGATTCAGCTCAATCCTGTGGGAGTCAGAAAAAGATCGGGCCTGTGACAGCGTGACGTGGTCGCCAAGGCCCGGCCAAGAGTTGCTGAGGACTGGGAGTGTCATCAGTCAATTCCACAATAGACAAACTGTAGCAGCACTGTAGCAGCTTATAACTTTTATAACTTTTGGGTTACAAGAATGTTACAGAATGTTACAGAATGTTACAGAGCTAGATCCTCGCTAGATCCTCTTTGAGGACGTGGCCCTCATTCTTGAAGTGTGGGCTATGTGGGCTGAGATCTGAGAGATCTGAGGTTTTGTTTTTTTTGCTTTTCATTTTTGAGATATTTTGCAGTTCTTGCATCGCACCCAAAGCACCGAGGCCGAAGGTGTTGGTCTCGCACTCAAAGAAACATCTTGTTATGTAATATCTATAGTGATTGACAGGGTTATCAGGCGGTTATCAAGCCTGACATGTGCTGTCAGCATTGAATTTCACCATCCGAGTGCACTACATTCAGCCCGTTCTCAGGTACAGAAGCAGCCGTTCCTGAGTACCAGTTGCTCGCACAGGTGTGAGTGGGCTTGAAAGCCTCAAACCTCATCACTAGAACGGCGCAAGCATTTATCCTGATGACCAGTACGAACTTGTATTCAAGAAGTCTTCAACCTCTTCACAATCTCTTGTATTCATTGATTATAGACTTTGTTGTGTGGAATCCACGTAGACTCGTCTCAGAAATCTGGCTTTGGCAGGTCGATTGTTCCCAGATTGTGGATGTGCTTCAGCCAGCCTCTTAAACAAAGCAAGATGAAAAAAACCCAGAAGCTCTGTTCCCTTGTGTTGAGAAAAAGGACTATCTATATCTCAGCTCTTTTAGGTACAAACTGTTAGTGACAGTTTTTTTTCTACCTGCTATTCAAGGCATGGCCCACTAGCGGGAGATTTGATGTTCGAGATACTTTTGAAGCCAGGTTCAGGTCTCAGCTGTGCTGAAGGGCCTCCGAGAGACTTGACTCTCTTGAATTTGACTAGCAAGCAGAATTGTTGCATCAGCTAGCAGCTACAATTCATTGCCATAGATTCCATACCCTTTGTTTTCGCATTTTTCCGGTTGTTAAAGTCTGTTTGCCTTGAAGATTTCAAACAGACTTCCAGTGAAGCTCGGTGAGGTGCTGACTTTCTGCAAGTGGATCCACGTTCCTTGGCCATTGCGAATAACGCAGCTGGCCGAGAAGGCGCCGCTGCATGGCGACCTGTGGGCGACCAATGCTTTACTGGTGCTTCACCAGTGCTAAGTCGGTACTTCTACAATTCATCCGGTGACAGGTGAAAGACACGGACCCAGCGAGTTGCTTGGTGCTTAGTTGCACTCAGCTTTACTCATGAGTTTTTTTATGGAAACTAGTTTTGCAACCTGCCTTTGTCACCCTTTGCCAAAGTGAATTTGAGTTCGCAACAAGACAGTGACGCTGCGAGCTTGCATGCTCAACAAGAGCCTGATGACTGAGGCGCCATCGCTCCTGGCTTGTGGACACTCGCCAACAGCCATCTTTGTTTACATCCGAGGAGAAACTGGAGCGTTATGGATGCAAACGCTTAGTCATTGCATCACTTTCTGGACAAGTGGCTTCTCTGTTGACTGCGTGCATCACATGATTGATGAAGTCTTGTGCGTCGTCGATGTTGTTGTTGTTGTTGTTGTTGTTGTTGTTGTTGTTGTTGCTGCTGCTGCTGCTGTTGTTGTTGTTGTTGCTGCAGGAGTTGGACCCGTTGGATGCTTCACCTTCAGGCACGAGAAAGATGCGCCGACAGAATTTCATAGCTGCATAGCTTTTTCTAAAGACACAGATAATTATCATCCTGCAACAAACAAGACGCTGCTTGAAGGATTGTTACTGTCAATGAAATGCTCGTTCATACGGGCTCCTGCTTGGACGAAGCTTGAGGCAGGAAACGTACAGAGGATTTCTGCAAAGTGCACAGACTTTCGGAAAGTGCAACAGTTCAGCATATCTTCGACCTTGTGGATGGGCTTTCACAGCAGCGGTTTGTAAACTGGCTTCTGCCTGGACCAGTCTAAACTGCTTGGTTGGCTTGCGTGTTTTGCTTCATGTCAATAGCAGGGATTCAACAGAAGGCATGAAGACATGGCCAAGCGTAGACATTTATTGCGACATTTCTTGAAACCCCAGGCTGCACGATTCTTTGATGAACTGAGAATCTTAGCAAGGTTTGTTCAGCCTCAGCTGGAAGATGTCCAAGCGGAAGCCAAAAAGATTTATGCTGCGATGTTGATGACATCATTAGACTCATTCAAAGTATTTGCAACTTATGAATCTCGAGAGTGCTTCAGCCAAGTTCTAGAAAGATACTCTGGCAGTGATGGAGGACGAGGATGCAACGACTTGAATTCAAGAATAACTGACATTTGCTTCATACGACAGAAATGTCATATTTGAAGAAACGATACTGCAGGACTGTTGGATTCACACTGATTCCTCAGGGTGCAAGAGTTCTGGTCGTCATGTGGAGATCTTGCCGCCTCATTTTTGTTCCTCAAGCCGTTTGTCACTTCAGCAGAAGATTAGGTTGATTAAGTCCTCCAGTAGCGATGGCGATTCTTTCCAAATCCATCATATCCCACGGCATCATTTCACTCAGCTGTGAACGATGAAAGGCGGTCTTTCTGCTTTGCTGTTGCTGAAAATCCTTGTTGCTGGGGCAGAAGCACAAGGACCGTCACAAGGATTTGTATGGATCAGTCAGGGTGCGGGACTGCCCCCTCCTTGGATTGCAGCAATTCCAGCAATTCCAGCTGGAGATGCGTGGCTCGTTTGGGGAAGTTTCAGCCTTTGTGAGCGCACTCTGAATTTGCCACGCTTCCGCCATGTGTGCCTGCCACAAGTCCAGTGGTTTTTGGGTGGTGCTGTTGCGGGCAACATGACTTACACACCTGGCAGAAATTTGCTGTATCGCCATGCCCTCGAGTTTGAGGAAGAGCGAGGAATCCCGTTTTGGTACTTTGTTTTTGCGGATGACAGCGGTGAGTTCAGGTTCAATCGTTGCTCGACCTCGGCATGCGGGAATATGGAGATCCTACCAGCACCATCAGAATCAGCTGTCAGCTTCTTTCATCGCTTGCTGCTGGAAGACACACCAGCAGTGGCAACTCCGCTCAACGACATTGATGACTCTGACTGTTTGAGCCCCATTGAAATGCGTGTATGTACATCATCAATAGATCACAAAGTGATTGCATTTCACTGGTCTGTTCATGCAATGCTCCTACCATATGAGGAAGGTTTTGAGCGTATATCTCTGTTTGCATCTCAATGCATTGTCAATGAAGTGATCGATGCAGTCCTTCCTGGACACTCTGTCCGTTATCGCATGTTTCAACGGCCACCGACCTCGAGCTCAAGCTTTCCCGTGATGAGACCACACTACATCCGCAACTTGGAGCCATGTTTGCCCCAGCTCCTTTCCAACAGGTCCAACAGGTCCTACGCAGATAGCTCAGTTGTGAAATGGCTCCGACCACAACTGCAGGAGTGTGCTGCTTCAAAACTGGGAGCTTCCCACATGCTCCAAGCAGGGTGTCAATTTGGAATCAGACCAAATGAACGTTGCATCCTCCATAAGTCCGACTACCGCACATTGGATTGCTTGCCATGGGCAAGTGCAGAGACTTGCGGCTTTCCAGCTCAAGGAGAGTCGAGACAGCCAAGAGATTCCGGCATTTATCACGTGATGCGCCTAAGTAGATCTTTCGGCGCTGGCTCATCAATTCGACTCCAGGAAGAAATGCGCCAATCAGAGAGTCGGTGCGAAGCTTTCAAAGACTACAACTGTGCAAAAGAACTTCTATGCTCTCTGGGTATGAAGAACTTCACAGAACTTCGAGCATCTCTTGAGTCTCCATCGAGGGAACTGAGTGACGCATGGAGCTCTGTGGATGATGAGCTTAAATCTTTGCTGTGGGAGAAACGAGAGCAAGTTGATCACAACTGCGATGTGTGTACATCTTTGCTTCTTGGAGCTTTTGTTCCAGAAGACTTCTTGGAGAAGCATTTTCGGGCATACACGGAAATGGGTCTGACAGAACAGATCTTCTGGAACTGGTGGTGGTGTGTGGTGGCATTTTTGCATCAATCTTCCATTCTGCTTTTCGAAATGGGCTCGGTTGCACCCTTTGAAATGCTGGTATTCCTAACAGAAAGATCACTTCCTGTTGTGCAGAGGCTGCCAAGTGTTTCGAGATTACATGCTGGTACACAAACATGTCAAGTCAAATGTATTAAATTGTCGTAAACAGCCAAGCTGATTACGGAGTTGCGCACACATCAGCCAAGAAAATTTGCGCTTGCCGTGACATTGTTTTCGGTTGATATTTCAGAATTTCAGAGTCTTTGTGTAGCCACCGTTCAGGCCCAGTGCTAGCCCAGCACATACAGCAGATGCTCTCTCACAACTTGCAGCATCTGAGAGACCCTTCCTGAATGCAGACCCCTCGTCAGAGTGCCTTGGGGTCAAATCCGAAACCAATGAATTCACCGATAAATGTGCAACAAATGTGGCTTGTAACACCTGTGCAACTGCGGACCCATGCGGACCCATGTCCAGCACCCCAAGAAACATCGAATTCATTTGACTTGTACAGCAGTATGAAATGCAAGACTGTGGTATCTGTGGTGTTGCAGCCAGATTATTGTGCAACCTTGTGAGGGAGAGCAAATCTTTTTGGCAAACCACAGCTCTTTGCCATGCATGTCACTTGTAGCAGCGCTTTGTCTTGTCCGTCTCTGGAGAATCTGCAACATCTTGGCTAGTGTTGTAGCTGCACAATGCTCGAAAAAAAAATGACTACTTCAACCCTGTAAACTTTGACAAAAGTGCATGAACTGATAGTTCCGGCTTCCGAAGCAGATGCATCACCTAGACCTAGAACTGTCACGTTGTTTGAAGTAGATCTGTGCTGTGAGTGCTGTCTTGGAAACTTCAGGTGCTATTTGGGTCTTTCTGTTCAGCATCTCATTGGTGCTACGCGCGACCTGCACTTAGCCTGACTGGCAATCATTGGCCCATCATTGGCTCATCATTGCCAATCTCAAATGGTCTGATGGTTTTGAACTGTTTTGAAGCCTATTGAGAACGCCCCAAGGATGAAGTGTGGCGACAGGGCCACGCTTTTGCAGCCCAGCATTATTTGGCACATTGTGGCCTTTTGGAATTGGCCAGTCCTATCACGGCATATTTTTGGTATCTCTTCGCAGCTGTCGGGCGGAATTGCAGCTGCTCTCCTCCAGTACCTCCACCATGTGGACATCGATTGAGACAAGTGCGACGCTTTCGAGCGATGAAACCCCAGAAGTTTGCTTCACTTGTGCTCCGGCCAAGACCGGGGCATGGAATTTTGCAAGACTTGGCCTTTTGACGGAAAAATGATTGGTTTTCACCCTGCAGCCTGGGCTTTGTCTATGTGCTCGCCATTGAAAGAAATTTGATGAACCTTGATGAAAATTGCAACGTTGCGCGGTGTAGCACTTCCCTGCTCAACCGTTTGTTCTGGTCGTTCCTTGAATGGCTCGAGGTCAAATCAGATAGGTCAGCAGATCATTCCAAATCAAGATACATACATGAATGATCATGAATGAACATCAATGAGATAATGAGATAGATATGCACTTTCGATAAGACACCTTCTCTTGTAGCAGCCGCCAGCTGCTCAACATTTCCGAACTTCTTCGCTGAAGGATGTCCCAGTTTGTTCTGTCATGGCCGTAACTTCGCCCAGGTTGGATGTAGGGCTTGTAAGGCTTCTGACTATTGTAAAAACAACATCAGGAAAACAAGATTTGTCCAAGGTCATCAAGATGCACTAACGACAGCTGTGTCTTTTTCTTGACGTAGTGTGCAGCCTTGCAGGCGCAGTGAGAGGTTGCGCAGTGCACTTCTTGATGGGCGAAGTGGCTTCAGGCTCTTAGTGCTTGGCTTTGCGAATTCTGCTTCAGATGTTTTACTTGAAGGCATTGAAGGCCTAAGATGCAGATGGTTTGCACAGAATCAATTGACTTCGGACTGATAGTTTTGATTCTTGGATTGGCAAAGACACAAAGAACCTGGTTTGAGCCTGTACAAAGCTTTGCCTCACCAAAGCTCCTGGCTTCAGTCCATTTCTGGAGAGCGCTTCGGCAGCCTCATTGAAGCAGTGTGTTGCCCAGCCCGGCTTCAATTCAAACGAACGGAGATGCTGAACATACAGTGACATACTGGTACAATCTGGTACATACGTACATATGGATGACTCTTGCTCCTTGAGGTGCGGTGCATGTCTTCTGGATATTGACACAGTTAGCCGGAGACCTAAGATATGCCTTCTTGATATGTTCAGTATCTTCAGATCTCATTGTGGAGTTTGACTGTGCTTTTGGGCGCTTCAGAATCAGAAAGCTTCAGAAATCCGAGGCAAAGACGGAGATTTTGTTGCGATCCTGGAATCCTGCAAGTCCCTGCACTTTTTCCATGTAAGGCGGTGCTCTCCAGCATACTTTTTAGATGTCGAAGGCTAAGCAATTGGTCGATGTCAAATGACCTGGCAGGTGCATCTCCACTTGGGCAGCACAAGAAAACACTTGCCCGCTGCAGCTGCCTCAGAAACCATGTTCAAATGCTGTCGCACATGCACAGCCTGCTTTTCTCCATGTGAAGGGAAACTCCATGACCCACAAGGGAGTGCAGGTTGTTGTGTTTGCGATTCGCGCTAAGCCGCTAGGTGCAAAGTGCGATTTTGCCGCTTTGGGATTTATGGTGCAGATGGAGATTTAAGACGCAGGGACCTTAAACAATGACGCAAGAGAGAAATGGCCTTGCACGGCGCACGGCCTCTGAGCGCCGTGAGTCTGTTTGCAGTGAATCGTTCTGCTGCTTGTAGTTCTTTGGTTTTGATTTTTGCATTGTCCAGGTGTTGCAAATGTGGAGGAGAGAGACCAACAGGAAGCTGCCGAAGGTCACATTGTGTCGTGTTGTGATATACTTTGGGCATAGTAGATGATCCCCAAGGAGCAAATGACTCATGACATAATGTGTAAACGGAGCAGCTCCTTGGCCTTGGCGTTGCAGGTGGAAGTGATGAAGCTGACGAAGTTGTTTGCAGTGTTTGCTGGATGCCCCAGATGAGCGGAAAATGGGGACTACGAATCCACCTTCACATAAATGGAATCACTGGAATCTATGGGCATTCTCTCTCTTCCCAAAGGAACAGGGTCGCAGTTTGTCTTTTTCCGTGTGCCGTCGGGCATTTTTTTTGGGCCCCACTTCTGGGGCATTGGACCTGATTTTATGATGTCATTCTCTTCGCCTGTCAGCCTGAAGATCCAAGCTTCAGGTCAACGTTCGGACGATGATGAAGCTCTTCTACTCTGCGATGGACTTGGCGGACACTGCAGTGTGTGGGTCTCATCTGCAGCCGGTTTTCGATTTCACAAACTCCTTGGATCTCCTTGGAGTCCTTGGAGTCTTCATCTTTTCGAATCATTTCGAATCTGTTCCCTTTGAGCAGTGCTCTTGGGGCAGGGGGCAGCCCACTTCTACTGCGTTGGCCTGCTCGAATCCCAGATTTCGCAACAAAAAAAGTTGTCAAAGAAACAACATGATCAAAATGTTCAAAGATTACAAGCAGGTCAGAGGTGCCAGAGGGAGATTGGCGCTGAGCTGAGTTTCAAATCACTTCAGGTGTTGGCTTTTGGATGTGAAGTGACCTCTAGCAGCTCTAGCATCCAAACCCATCTCAGGTTCTGCTCAGAGTGCCAGGACCACACTTGCCTTGTATTGTGAGTCCGAGTGCACACATTTCACCCGGTTCCTGGACCTAGTACTGTGCATGCATAGGAGTTGCCATTGGATGCAAGTCAGACAGATTCTCAAGATGCAGAGAAGGTGCTCACCCAGAGTTCAAGTAACAGCGGCAAGGCCGATGAGGCAAAAGGAATGGATCCCAGAGGGAAGACCCTGCCAAAGCGAGATCTAGAACAGGAAGCAGCAAGGTCAGCAAGGGCGGCTAGTGCAGCAAAGGCACCAAGCACAGCCAGTTCCAAGTCCGTCAAACGAAGCTCAGATTTGCAACTCGCCGATGCCAAAGGGAAGAAGCTCAAAGGAGCTTCAGCCAAAGAACATGCTCTGCAAGCTCCATCGATTCGTCAAGGCCGTCAAGAGATCAAGAAAGAGATGGGAAAGGATGGAAAGGAGAATGGCTTGGAGAATGATGTTCCGAATGACGTTCCTCCTGTTCCACCTGGCGTAAGAAGCGGTTCGACGTCATGGATTCAACTCAACGGTGGTTTATTGCAGATCGAACTTGGTGGGCGACGCATCAAAGATGCTGCAGCACTACATGTGGCCAAACTTGTCAGATCTGTCTTAGGGAAGCTCACGCGTCACCCGTGCTTCAAGCCACGGGTCTCTCTGAATCTGGCTGGGAACAGACTTGGGAAGGCAGGGCTTATGACACTGTTGCAGTCTCTGGAAGTCATGGAGAGTCTTGAAATCGCTGTGCTGAATTTGGAATGGAACAGGATGGACCCATCTGCTGTGACAGCTCTTGCGTCATGGCTATCTAAACGAGATTCTCCACCCCAAAAGCTGCTGCTCTCCCACAACAGTGCCATTGGAGACATGGCGGCTCAGCACTTGTTTCAGACTTTAGGTGGAATGCGTCGGAAGAGCAGTGTCATGCCTTGGATCGAATCAAAATACATCGGAATCAAGGATCTCGATGCCTTCATGGAAGTCCTCTCATTGCATGTGAACTTTTGCTTCGCTCTCGATACAGATGTTTGTGCACCAGATCATTGTGCTTCGGAAGAGACCTCAAATGACAAGCCACATCTGCATCTCGTGGGCATATTGGAACAACGTTTGGAGACCGAGCGAATGTCCGATTCATTAGAAGATTCTGTGAGAGCTTCTGATTCCGGAAGTTCTCCCCGACTTGCACGACTGGGCTCTGATAGTCAAGCAAATGAGTCGCAGGAAACAGTGAAGTCAGTGGGTACCAAAAGTCAGGAGAGTCCCAAAAAGGCCCAGTCGGAGAATCTTGGGGGAAAGCAGGACAAGCAGGACCGGAAGGTCAAGCAGTTTCCAAGAGATCCTGATTCTGAGGAGAAAGAACGTCGGAACTGGGCAGCATCCTTGGGAAAGTCGGGGGTGCCTGATGCCCGCGACATCGACATGCCAGCCCCAGCACCCGCGACATCTTTGTGGGATTTGGCTTGTGCGGAAGCCAAGAAGGCTCGCAAGTCTGGACAAAGACAAGGCCAAGCCTCTCATGAAAAGAAGGGATCTAGTGAATCCATGAAACATTCGCCGAAAACAGCCCTTGACGAAAAAGACAGGGTTTCTAAGGTGACTCTGCGGACTTTGGGGTCGTTTTCTGAGCAGGATACAGATTACGTGGCTTTGAAGGCAGTTGTAGATGGGCGTGTGAGGCGAAAGAATGAATTGTGGAAGGCCCTGACCATCACAGAATCTGAGAAATGGCTTCGGCAAAAGTGCCTTGTCAATGAGTTATGCAAGCAAATCTTCGAGGAAGGCTTTAGAACTGCCACTGGTTCGGCAGGAAGCTGGGAAGCCTATCTGAAAACTTCCATTGGGCACCAACATGTTCTCCAGTGGTTGGACAAAAAGCTCTCCGATGCGACAAAGGCCTGCAAGCCGAGGTAGGATTCCTACCAAGCTCCACGTCCATGATTTCAATGAAGCTAATTATTTAGTCAAGGACCACGAGAAGTGCAAGAAACGAAGAGGTCTGACCATGATCCTGGGATATCCTGGACATTTACATTGATTTACAATGATTTACATACATTGTTGGGTCCTGGCCTTTTATGGTCCGAAGTCTGCGGCAATCCAGGGACTTTCGTAACTATGCCTTTGTTTGTTTGCTTCTCAGATATCCGACGACAAGGAAAGGAAATGAGGTATGACTCGGGTGTTCTTCAGCCTTTGACGGAAAGGCTGGAGAGGAGCCCGATTCCAAATTTGAGTCTGACCACTTGCAGTGTTCCGAGAAATTCAGGACATCATGGCTGTGATATAAGTCCTTCCGAATAGAACTGACTCTGGCTGCAAAAAAGCCACTAGCCTGTTGCAGACATGTCCCGCTTGCAAGTGCTTTTGTGCTCCTTCTGTGCCAGTTTTGGATATCATTTGAATCATTTGTTGATATTTGTTGCATTGCCTGTATTGTTTCCCGCATATTTGGGCTCACAGCACTACACTGATGCGGCACTGACGCGAAGGCACCAACTGATTTGTGTTCCCTACTGAGTTGCTTGTCAGCGGAACATACATTAAGACAAGAACAGTCTTTTCAAGGCTCTGTCACAGATTTTCAAAGGTAGAGGAACCCACTTGGAGAGTTTGTTCGCACTTGGAGGTCTTGTAGAGGCTTGAGAGTTGTATTGCAAGGCATGTGTTTGTCTGTTTGTGATGACCTTCAGGGTGCCATGGGAAAGAAGCAGAAAGAGGAACCTGCTGAAGAAGCGGAAGAGGAGGTTGAGGATCCAGACATGAGTGAATCACCGCTTGAAGATATTTGCATTGTATATCACAGCGGACCCTTGCGTCCAGTAAGAAGCTCAATTTCTTCATAATCTCTGTTTAAGAATCTGTTCTGTACATTCCTACATCACATGCAGCTTGAAATGGCCAGGAGAAGCCTCGGAAAAAAGCCAAAACAGTGGAGACAGTTCCCGAGACAGTTGCTGAGACAGAGTTTCAGGAGCATCAGAGCAGAAGCTTTTGCATTCTATTAGCATGGCAGATGCAATGGGTTGAACAAGCCTTTTGATGAAGATGGTATGACTCTTAAATTATCTTGAATTCAGTTTTTGTGCCGTTGGAAATTTCAAGGACCCTGCGCTTGACAATGATGATGGTGAGCCTACTGTCCATTCCGTGTCAATTGGCGGTCTCAGCTTTGACACCACTCGAGCGACAGTGCGTAAGGCAAGCCCTCCGATGTCTCTTCTAGCAGTAGGTTGTGGCGTCCTAAGAACTTACACGGTGCACTGGTTAGGTCATTTGTAGCAAGAATGAGTTTAGTTCTTGAGCCATGGGCCATGGGCCATTTGTTTGTTTTTTAGGTGATAGTTTTTTCCTGATCTCATGCATTGAACATGTTTGCACGAGCTGCACGATCGCAGGCTGCCAAGAAATTTGGGACGGTGGTCACGGTGCGACGATGGGTCCGCGGAGCTCCTCGTAGAGCCGATGTCTCCTTCTCCACGGCGGAGGAAATGGACGCAGCCATTTCCGGGTTGGAGGGCAAGGAGCGATACGGAGCAGAGAGACACTGCCAATATACAGCTGAATTTTGAATCTGGTTTGTCGTTGGCGACGTGAAAATGCAGTGTTGAAGTGAACCTTTGAAATTTGGAATTACCTAATTTCTTGGGGTTGCACCGTTTGAAACAGGAGATTGATGGTCGAGAAATCAAAGTGAAGAAGACTCCACCCGAGGGAGAGGAAGCAGCACCGAAGAAGAAGGGTAAAGGAAAAGGAAAAGGAAAAGGAAAAGGAAAAGGAAAGGGCAAAGGGAAAGGAAAGGGGAAAGGCGGCGGCGGTGGTCGAGGACGAGGCTGAGTACAAAACTGTACATAATGTGAAAGAAATTGGTGCGGCCTGTCCCCCCTTGAAAGGTAATTTACATGTTTTGTGTTTGCAGAATCAAGCTAAAGGAGAAGCTCTGGTCTATCCGCAGCAATGTTGTGACGTTTGAACGTTTATGAACCTGAACCTGTGCAGAATTAGTGTATGAATGAACATATCTACGTGCTTAGCCTTGCTGGATGTTCTAGAAAAAAATAGAAAAGGGGAAGAGGTTATGCCGAGCCGCTCGCGTGAAATATCTTTAGATGCTAATGGCTTCACAGGGTCCTGCAAAGCAGGCTGTGTTTCAAGCCCAACGTAAGAGGCCTGTGAGTCAAAATGTGAGATGAACGAATTGTAAAGGAGCCCTCAGATTGGTGATGCATTGCCACAACAAATATACAGGATGTATATAGATATAGGCGCTTCACAGTTGTTGTTGTCATTCGTTCCAAGGCGGTCTCACAGCAATTCTTTTCGGCATGGCATCAAACCGTTGTCCAGTCCAGTTGCAGTTGCTGTTGCAGTCTCAGGATTGATTAACATATTGCAACTCGCAGGCATACACGGCAACTTGTGGTGGTTATGCATCCACTGAACCTCATGGCAATCTAGTGTCTGTAGACCTTAAATCTGTGTAGATTTGGAGTCACTGCAGAGCTTTTGCACGCCTGCCAACGTTTCTGGATATGGCGCCCCATGTAGCTCCAGGAAAACGTTAGCTTGATTAAACGCAGCGTAGCCATCACGTCGTGACCTCTTCGCTTCAAGAATAGATGCCATGGGACATACCCAGGTGTGGTCCTCATGCTTACTGCTATTTGTTCCCGAGATTGGCAGGAACAGCTGCCCCAACACGCTTGTCTGCGGTAGGGAAGATATATGATGATATGTACTATACAGTTACTATACTGAACATTACTGAACTGTATTCAAATGTATTCAGAGTCTGGTACTTGAACGGTTTTCTCCACATCAACTCTCTGACACAACATGAGGTCTGGGATGTCGATGAGGAGCCTTTGCTGAGGCACTTTTGTCTGGAGGAGGAGTGCAAAGAGGTGTTGCAGCGTTGTCAAACCTAACCTGCTCTGAGTCTGTTTGCATGTTCGCTTCATTTCGCTTCTCTCTTGTCTGTTTGCAGTCATGTTCGCAGGTGCTCACCTGGTTCAAGGATGCAAATTACGAGAGACCGCAGGACAGAAAGCTGATGATTGATCAGTGTTTTGCTATGTTTTACCTTTTACTAGTCAGAGTGAAGCATTGACTTGCCCCTGACAGCCTCAAAATGCTCACTATTGTTCATCATGTTCATCTACACCTTGGACCAGGACTTTGCAGACCGAATGAGCTTGGCGAAGCGTGCTGCTGCCATGTTGAGATCACAAACTCCTTTGACTGGGCTCAACTGATTTTTTGAAAAAACCTTCTGAAACCTGAAATCTACTGAAACCTTGGAACCCTGGAGTCCTTGCAGGACTGCGGGAGCTGAGCAATAACTGCATCAAGGAGCTGAAGATCCAAGACGCAATGCCGGACCCCATAGACTCCGTCATTGCAATAGAACAATGCCTTGAGAGCATCCCTATCCGATCTATCCGCGTTTTGGTTGAGAGTTGAGAGTCACCTTGGAATCGTATACTCCGAGGTTGTTTGCCCTTGGAAGTCTGCACTGTATTGACTTTAGCAAGGACGGGTCAGTGCAGGCTTTGGGAGCAGAAACTGAGATGGGAGAACTCACTGAACTCGTTTGAAGGGCCAATCAACCCTGCACTCCGAAGAGCAAAAGCAAGAGGTTCTGGGCCAAAAACATTCTGAGAGCTTACAGAGAAATGCTGGCGCAGTGCAGGGCCTTCTTTACAACTTTTCGAGGTACTCAAAGCAACGGTCCCTCTTCTCAGCAATCTGAGGCTGACTCCTGCTTGTGACATTGTGCGTCCACTGATGATAGCGGTCATGTTTTTTTGATTATATATATATACACACACACTTATCACGAAAGCCAGCCGCTAGGCTAGGCGAAGTTCTATATGCGAACAAAGTGAGTTAAGGGGGTCTGGGGGCAGAGCGCCCGAAAACGGACAAAAATGAGGAAATTAGGTGGTAAAAAAGGTG
>Ga0126342_10013553_pt1 | contig 14421 bp, 10 predicted proteins | sample Cyp1metagenome_FD_92528 | JGI IMG/M metagenome (GOLD analysis project Ga0126342, IMG submission 92528) | Coral microbial communities from Lord Howe Island, Old Settlement Bay, Australia - Cyphastrea 1 metagenome | ecosystem: Host-associated > Invertebrates > Cnidaria > Coral ... | reverse complement strand
GTCCACTAGTTTTCTAGTGGCTTCAGAAAGCGACGTTAGGCAGTAGCCTGCCTTCAAACGCTCCGCAGCGCCCTTGCCGGCGCTTTTGGCAGCTTTCCGGACGACTTTGGCCATCTGTCGGGGTCTTGTCCAGTATAGTTTTCTAGTGGCTTCAGAAAGCGACGTTAGGCAGTAGCCTGGCTTCAAACCCTCCGCAGCGCCTTTGGGGGCTTGCCCACTAGTTTTCTAGTAGCTTCAGAAAGCGACGTTAGTGTTTTTTTTCCGGGGTCGGCGGCAGGGGCGGCAGCCCTTAAATATGGTAACATTTATCATCAATATACCCCCTTTATGTTAGCATAGAAAAACCAGCACCATGGATCCATGGATGTTGGATCTGAAAAATCTCCGACAAGGAGGAGAACCCACTGTTTGTGGATCATTTCCCAAGGAAAAAAAACATGGAAAACTCCACATCTATGTGTATAGATAAACTTCCACATCACCATACTTCGCCATCGTTGCCGCAACATTTTTATTGCGCCTCCAAGGGACCAGCATTGAGCTTGGAGAAGCGATTGCGGTTGGAGCCCGTCTTCGAGGACAAATCCAAGGCTTTCACGCTCCCTGCGAAAGCGAACCGGTGACATATGGTGACACACGAAAAATTGAGACTAGAATTGTTTATGATATAACTGATGATATAAGATTCTATGTTTGTCTTGTTTATATAATGATTACTATATATAATTGATTACATACTCAGTAATTCTGACTATCACATCATCTATATTCATGAGTCATACAACTATCAGTTGTGATCACACCTTTTTATTGTTATTTCTACCCGGCCAGAAAAAACACAACTTCGTTCCTTGAGGCTCTTGAAATGGGTTCAGCAATTCAAAAATAACGAGCAAGTTCTGAGATCATGATAATCAAGCGAAAAAAAAAAAAAAAACATGTTTCTGTGTGGTTAAATTTTCGGGCACACCAACCAAACATTGATGAAACGGCGACTCCGAACGTTTAAGGGCAACCTATTTTTCAACATTGATGTTTTGTTAAAACCTAAACATCGATTCACAAAATGAACTTGCCTAACTACAAAATGAAGTTGAGGTTATTTGTGGAATCCGCTACTGCTTCTATTCAGATGTTCCAAAACCGCATCGGAAAAACATTCAAGAAGAGCACAACTAATTTAATTACACTATACTTTATTAAGATGTATTTGGTCGGCAACTGGCAATCACCAGTCCATCATGTTTTTTGTTGCAGAAGGTCTTTCTTCATGTTCCGTCTCCTTTGGCTACACAAAACTGGTCGCCTTGAAAACTCAGCATTTCCCGTGAATCTCTGAGAAGCATCATAGAAACACCAATAAATTGTGCGCAAGTACCATCAACCAAGCCCATGATAGCTCATGATCGCCTTGTGATATTTGTTGCATGGAGATGGCAAAGTTATAAGCCTACCCTTCCAATGATTTAGTTTTCCTTTCCACAATGTTAATTAGACATGTTTTGTATCCCAAAAATATTCAACCCCTACCATGTCTTGCCATTGCAACCATTTGAATCTCATAACCATCACTCAACCACCACGTCATCACGTCATCAGAGTCCCAACGCCCTTTATGGCCGAGAAGCTATTGATCAACATGGTCCGCAGGATGAAATTCATTCCTGGCACGTTAGCGTTTAGTGAAAATTGCCAGAAGGTAGACGGACAGCAATAGATGTTGAAAACAACACCATTTAAGTAGATCATGTTCCTAGGATTTCCCAAAAAGGGGTTTTCCACATCTATTTGCATGTTTACCCTTGGATATATAGTACATATAAAGTTCCATCATATACCATTGATGCTGTGTTGTTTGGCTCAATAATTGTTATTGACCTCTGATCGAATCCAGTTTTTTGTGTTCCCAGGCATCAACACTTATCTCCCAGGGTTTGAACATCCACAAACTAGGGATGAAAACCACAATTACATGGCTTCAAAGTGAGACCTACAACCAGCTTGTCCCCAGCAAGTCATGGTACTTAGCCACTCAGATGGTGGGAGTCCACCGCTATAGGCTATTGCAAATGCTTCTGGAGTGGTCAAAAAAAACACGCCGAATTTGGCACTCTTGAAGCAACGATATCATTCTCCTTTTCTCGGTTTTCTGGTCTTTTTCATAGTTTTATGTTTTATATGTTAGGCCAATTGCTGGTTATGTGTATATCTTTTTGCACGTGGCCACGCAATGACAGAAGTCGCGTCTAAAGTCTTCACCTGCTGGAGGGTTTGTGTCACGAAATTCGTGGCCCACGAATTGAAGCCCCTGCAATAACCATCTTGAAAAATATGAGTTAATGGGAAGGATGACATGCCATAGATGAAATGGAAAATAAAATTCATGTTCCAGTCGCCACCAAGCAGTATATAATTATCATTGATTATCATTATTAACCATTATTAACCACTATGAACCACTATTAATATGTATATATATATATATACCATCTGGTTATTTAACGTAGCCATGGAAGCCATGGCCCATTTATAGATGATTTTCCCAGCTAGAAACCTCCATTTATTTTGGGGATTTGACCCATGGCTATGTTAGTCATAACCAGATGGTACATCCCATAAAATCCCATTAAACCACCATTTTCCTATGGTTTTCCTATGGTTTTCCTTAAAGCACCAAGCAGTTTTGGCGCGAAAAAATGGCCCACGCCTTTGCAGCTGATGTCATTGGCCTCAACAAAACTCCCAGTCGCGACCGTGCAAAACGTTGAGCCTCTGAAAAACGATGGTTAATAATGGTTAATAATGGTTAATAAGGGTTAATAATGGTTAATAATGGTTAATAATGGTTAATAATGGTTAATAATGGTTAATAATCCCATATGCTCCATGTATGGTATATTTACCTACATTTGGGTGATTTCTAGGGCAAATGTTGGTAAATATTCCATACATGGAGCATATGAGAATGGTTAATAATGGTTAATGATGGTTAATAATGCTGGTTATGGTTAACCATTATGGGAATTTTAACCATCAACTGGTTGGTGGTTTTTCGCCACCTACCCCTCTGAAAAATGATGGACGGATCGTCACTTGGGATGATGACATTCTCAACTGTTTCTGGAAATTCATGAAACTTGTGTTCCAGTCACCACGAAATTCAGCATGTAAATGCAGATGATCAATGGTTGATTTTCCAGCGAGCTGATTACCAGAGGCTATCCATCACTTTCCATCCTAGGCAATGGCACTGGCCTGTGCATAGGGAATATTGGCTAGATAAAGTAAAGAAATGACCAAGTGTTCCCCCCTGTTACTATCATTTACGTGTAATTCCATTAGTCATTAGTTAAGGGGTTGGATTAAGCTCCCATATGCTCCATGTATGGTATATTTACCTACATTTGCCCTAATAATCACCCAAATGTAGGTAAATATACCATACATGGAGCATATGGGGCTGATAAATGATCGGCACGCATGGAGCAAACACTCCCATGGATTTGATACAGCTCCTGCTGGCTGAAACCATGTGAGGCTGGCAGTTTAAACCTGCAAAGATTGATGACCATTTGCTGCTTTATGGTGGTCTTTTGCATCACTTTTCTTGATGGAATATATCATGTTTCTATGTTTTCTCCGGGAAATTACATATGATACACCATAATGTGCAAATACTACTAATCATGACGCATGTGTGTATATATCTAATTATATATATATACATTGTATGGATGGTGAAAACTATACTAATGATCATCATCACAATATGAATATCTATCAAGTTATACATCTGTACCATTGGTGATGCCATCCCCCAGCGATTACCCCGTCGCAAACGCCACCGCCGGTGAAATCTACGTCGCGGAACCGACAAATCCACCGAGGTTAAAGTGGTCGTCTTCAAGAGCAACGTGGCCATGGTCTGAGCTCCTGGGCTGAAACAAAAAAAATATGTTTTTTTTGAGGGAAACAACGAGTAGGGACATAATTGATAAATGTTGATAAATGTTGAATCTAATGTTGAATATGATGTTGATAAATGTTGATAAATGTTGAATCTAATGTTGAATATGATGTTGATAAATGTTGATAATGGATAATGGATAAACCCGGGAAACAATTATAATCTGGTTGGTGGTTTGAACTTTGAACCCCTCTGAAAAATATGAAAGTCAGTTGGGATTATTCTTCCCAATATATGGATATGGAAAAATAAAACATGTTCCAAACCCCCGACCAATGATATAAATCAACAAAGAAGAGGGACCAGTAATGGACATCCGTTTTTTAGATGAATTAGAACCTCTGACCCGGCAGGAATCTAGTTTTTTGTTGAGCTGAGAGATGTTGATAATGGAGAATGGATACCGAAAACCCAAGATTTTGGACATAGATGGACATCGTTTTTGAGTTGAGGATTTCTCTACACATTTTGATGAATAATATGGATAATGGATAATAAAATACGTGGTTGATAAATGTTGATAATGGAAACAGCGGGAACTAAAACTGTGGTGAAAGAGTGGGAAGACCATTTCGGCAGAGTTCAAAGGTGAACATTGTGTATCATTTCTGCATTGAATGGAAGAAACTGTGGACTTAAACAAACATGATACCCTCCGGCACAAAATAGTCATTTATGACTGGACCCAAAAAACTATTCAGCAAAGAAGGATACCTCGATTCGCATTGTTTAATAGTGATCGTGATCAGATTCAAAGGACAAGTATCTGCTCGAGTGGACACAAAATATGTTGAAAAGAACAGCTAAAGGCATGTACCTGGCAGGTGGGAAGAGTGTCTTGAGTCTTAACAATGGAAGCTAACGGGGCTACCCCGCACATCTGGGACTGCCGCCCCTTCCAGCTGTAGCCATTTTTTTTTCAGTCGCAGCATGTCGTCGGTGTCGAACCCGACGGCCCCGTGTGGACCGGGTTGGAATTTTCGAAATTGGGCAGTGAACAGAGTCGACGTCTTCGGTTGGACACACACACACACACATCCCATCCAAAAAATGAGACGACTATGCAATCTCCAAGAAGGTTTCGCTGCTTTGGGATACTTTTAAAGTACCATCATGGCAACTGGAAACCCACCATAAATGGAGGTTTCTGTATAGCAGGGAGAATAATCTATGAATGGGACATTTTCCAGCCGCCCATATTTGATTGTTGCAGGGTAGAGGGACTGTTTATAGCATCTACCATCTAGCTGGCACTTCGAAAATACCCCTTGTTATCAAACTGACTGGCTTGGTTATCCACATTCTCCATGATTGTTCATTGCTAGATGACATTGCCTGTTCAAACTCTTGATGTCTCAAAAGATTCCAGATCTTCGATGCAGGGCAGATTCCAGTCTCTGCAGCATTCTACGATGGATGACCGGGACCCTTGGCGTCACCTGTGGGCTCAAGACGAGTGACTCGCTCCGCATCGTTCCCCCAATATGCGGCCGCCCCCTACACTACTACGACACGGATGCGATGGAGCAGTGTCACGGCAGATTCAAAGGATGCTCCCCGCGAGCACAACAACAAAAGACCCTTCTTCACCATGGGAATTCCCAACCAAGAACCATCAGATAGTAACATTAATGTTGACCTACGATTTATCAATGCACCCTGAATAAAGCAAACCAAACTGTAACTAATTTATCAATGGGCCCCACGTTTATAAATCAGAGGTGAACATTAATGTAACATTAGTGTAACATTCTCTATTTATGTAGTAAACCGAAACTCAGATCCTGCTAATGTTGGTTGTTGAATTTTTTTATAGTTTTATGTATCCACAATAGCAGAAGGTTTAGTGACTGGTTAACAAGGACTTACGAACTGAGATGAACATTCAGATTGGATGCAAATCCAAGTAAACATTACTAAGCATCAATAGGCATTATTCAACCATTCACAACCACCAATAACCGTTAGAAACCAATGATGACAATTTGTTAACTCCATATTAGCACCGTGAATGACCATTAATCATTACTAACCATTATAATAAGTTATTACTATAACCATTACCAACGTATATTATGGTTGTAATGCTTCTTGATGGTTATCAATAACCATTGCTAGCAATCAATAACCATTTTTCAACCATTCATAACCATTAATCAACCATTCACAACCATTAATAACCATTATTCAAACATTAATAGCCATTGATAACCCGTAAGAACCATTATTACTAACCACTACGAATGTATACATTATGGTTGCAATGGTTTTTCATTTTTATCAACGTATCCATGACTAACCACTAAATGCAATTTCCAATCCATGGTAATACCCCTAAATCATCCATTTTAACACAGGATGGTGCCCCCCAGTTATAAGTTGGTTTATAAACCCCATGAAGACTAGTTCGTTATATCTGCCATAAACCATAGTTACTGGAGTTATGTTCACCAACTTAGCTAATTTTCCATGAAATAAACCATTTCAAGTGCCGTGCCGAACCCGGCGCCATCCACAGCCGCAGCCGCATCCCTATGTCTCAGGTGCGCTCGCCACGCAAGCGACGTGCCAGTTGCACGTCCTGGGGGCCAGATCGATGGGGAAAAGGTGAACAAAACCATGGGAACATGGTGATTTAACGAACACAAAATGGGGTTCATGGGATTTTTGTTGGTTGATTTATGATAGTTGGTGAACGTATCTCTAAGAAATATGGTTAATTATACGGGTATGTATATATATATATATATATGTAACTATGTATAGGTAATAGGGTTTATAAAAGAACCATCAAACAAAAACCTCAGGGGCCTTTTTGTTGGTACCCTCTGATAATCAAACACGGAAATGGACATGACCCCTGTGCAGATGAGGTTTGCAGACCTGATCCCCTCAACAACAAGTGTCCCAAACATATGGCAACATTGAAACTGAAATCAGCTGTCTTCATGTTTTCAGATTTACATAATGACCTGAAACATGGTACAATGGCAATAATAAATCACAAACCACGACAAACAATTATAAATTATAAATCACAAACCTGGAAAATGTCACATTTCCCTCTACTAAGAGTTGTTTATGGTGAGGTCCTTATGCTATATCGCCACCATCACGACTTTGAGGATAAGGCTTGTTGTTTTTCTTTGTTTCTGTTGGACTTTGCTTCAGAGTGTTTCCGTGGTTTTCTCTTACTGAACAGTCAATTTTTGCTCACGTGGTTCCTGTTGATCCTCGTTGTTCCTACGCGACATGTCAATTTTTCTTGGGATCCCATGATGACTTCCGGAAAGACTCGGAACTTCACCGACTGCCAGGTTTCTTTCGGGTCATACCAGGTCTACCAGATCTACCAGGTCACGTCATCCCCCCTGAAAGTCTCCTTGGGCATGATCGTCACGCGCTTGGCGTGGATGGCACACAAGTTGGTGTCCTCGAAGAGGCCAACGAGATACGCCTCAGCGGCTTCCTGTAGAGCCAACACCGCCTGGCTGGCAGGGGAAAACCCTGGAAAAACTCATCGAACTGTAAACGCTTACCCGGAGGGATGAGGGTAAGTATATCTAGATATGTGGATCCAAACACTTCCTTAGCAGGTACTTAAAGTCCTAAATTGTACCCAAAACAGGTTCTAACCGCGTTCTACTAAGGTACTTGGATCCATAAAGATGACCATTCCCAACTGGTTGGTTTAGTAGTAGAAGCAGAGGGATCCCCAATGAAAACCAACCAATAGGTAGATGATATTACACTATTACTAAAGTAAATAGTATATCAAACCAGCCTCTTTATGGTTTCCTAAAAGGACAATAATGGTGGTATATAAGTCTATCTGGATAAGACGTATTAATGTATACTGTATACTGTATATGTAAGTACACGTGTATACATATATATATATATATGGATGGATGGATGGATGGATAGATAGATAGCAAAGTGTATATTTATATGTACACATCACAATATATATTAAATATATTGGGGATAACTAATATCTTAATAGTTGATAACAAAAGGTGATTAGTAGTTCTAGTAAATCTGGATTTTCTGGGGATAATGCAGCCATGGGGAACTGAGATGGGGATAACAAAAAAACATCATAGGATCATAATCATGAAGGCCAGGTCATGGTTAAATATGGTTAATATCCATGACCAGGGGTGGTAAATATGTTAGTCATGGTTTTTCATATGGTGTAATATCCGGATAATTTCTAATACATCCCATGCGGGGATGATGCCACAAAAAAACTCTCTTCTCGAACAAGAGAGAGAGAGAGAGAGAGAGATCCATCGAACAGCAACTAGAGAGCAACGGTGGATACAAGTGGATAAATAAATGGTCATATATAGATAAATAGATACCCTCTAAACTGCCACATACAGTGTAACTAGTGAAAGATCCACCATGCTCTTCATGGGAAAATCTCATCCTGGATCTGCGGATCTGGACATAGGGATCCCACCAGATATGAAAAATGCCCCAGTTCTGTATACGGAACACTCAATACACAACTAGCCACAGTTCTGCATCCAGATGTATATGCATGTTGTCTTCAATAAACCATGTATATATATATATCATTATTAAGTACCAACATATGTATATATATATAATTATAGATTATGTAAAATATCCTCAGTTTGTAAACGATACGTTGTAAACCATCAACTTCCCAGTGCCCCACCTGCGACTGAAACCTCAAATCCGACTTCACCTCCTTTGGCAGCGTTGGTGCAGGACTGGGGTGATGTCTATGGCATAGCAGTGGTTAATAGTATGTTAATAGTGGTGAATGATGGTTAATAGTGGTTAATGAAGGTTAAAGTAATGGTTATAGTAATGGTTAGTAATTAATGGTTAATTAATATACCTATTAATGGGTATTTATGGTCATATATGTATGGTTGTTTATGGTCTAAAAACATCAATGGCGTTTAACAAGACCCTAAAAAGGAGCTACTGTACCTCCAATTCATAATCCCGACAAGCTGCTGTACCATACTTAGCTAAGTTGGTTTATAACGAGCTTGCCTGTGTCTTATGAGAGACATATCGAACTAGTTTAGGAGGTTATAAACAAACTGATAACTGCTAGGATACTAGGTATAGGCTACTTGGATCCTCAGCCGTGTAAATGGTAAGTCCCCTGCTAAGTCGCTCATCCCGCAAGGGGAAGACTAAAGCCAGGATCCATTGAACACTTACCATCCCTGGTGATCCAGATCTACCCGGAAGGTCTCCTGTGCAATCTCCTTCACCAAACGTTGAAATGGCAACTTGCCTTTCGCTGTCATTCTGACTTGGAGGAACCCCCCCCACAAAATGTCCAAAAAAACACGGCTTGAGGGTTGTACTCGCAAGTCTTCTTCCGAACCTATGCGACACGTCGCTTTGTTGCCTAGGGCCTAATTCCTCAAGGCCTAATCTCGTTTTGGACGTCACTCTCAAAAGATACGCGAAGCAACCGGTCATCCTAAACCGATTCATGAATTTCTTCCAAGACGCGAAGCAACAGGTCCGTGGACTTCTGGTACTTCCGGATTTCACCTCAGCAACAGGTCCCTGTGGCAAACCCAAAAAAAACATAAACCACCTTGAAACGACTTATCAGAAATAGCTATGATTTCCAACCATCTCAAATAGGTGGATTTTTATTGTCTGGCTGGTGGTTTCAAACCCTCTGAAAAATATTAGTCAGTTGGGATGATGACATTCCCAATATATGGAAAACAGTTCCAAACCACCAACCAGTTATTGATGTTATTGTGTTGTTTATTTACTATACACATGGTGTACATTGATCACACCGTCCATTATCACACCGTCAAGACATTGGGACCAAGCCGTGGTATCCGTGGTGCCCAGCCAGTCATGTGGTACACCCTGGCCATAAAAACCATCCCCAAGTCATCACCATTTGTAGGGCTGGGATTTCAAGCAGAATCGTGGGAGGTGTTTAAGTGTTTATGGCCAAGGTTGCCCACATTATTACACTATGAATATCTATGAATCATTCTTAACTACTATGAATGTTGGTTATATACGCATTATTCACCATTATTAACCGTAAAAAACATTATTCTGGAGAAGTTATAATAGTTCACTTAACCTGAATTTTTGGGCCATTTTGGGATGATTCACCGGATATAAACCGTGATTCTAGTGAGTCACAACGTGAGGTCACTATAACTGATCCAGAATATTCATTGGGCCATATACTCAGTATTAACCACTATCCACTATATATATATATACTATAAATATTCATTGGGTCATATACTCAGTATTAACCACTATCCACCAATACCCACTATATATTAACAATATCCACTATATATTAACCACTATTTAACTATAAACCACTATTTACTATCATTAGGTTTACCCTCTGGTAATTTAACATAGCTATTGAAAATGGCTATTTATAGTTGATTTACCCATTAAAAATTGTGATTTTCCATAGTTATGTTAGTTTACCAGAGGGTATCCACATTCCAAACCCGTCAGAACCGAGCGGCGGAGGGCCAGAGTGCCGGGTCGAAAGCGATGCGTTTTCTTCATGGTGCCCACCACCGGAGCCTGCCGTGAAACTCACTGGCCGTTGGCCCAGTGGAAAAACCATAGAAAAACGATGGAAAAACGATGGAAAAAACGGTGGAAAACTATGGAAACCTATGAAAAACGGTGGAAAACTATGGAGAACTATGGAAAGCTATGAAAAACGTTGGAAAACTATGGAGAACTATGGAAACCTATGAAAAAACGATGGAAAAACGGTGGAAAACGATGCAAAACGAAGGACAACTGGAAAGCTAAATCCAACTGTTTGTCTTTTTTGGAGGGTTCCATGTTGGTTTTCAATGGATATGGTGAAACCATGAGCGTGCTTCAGCAAGTTTTTGACAAAAACTGTACGAAGAAAACGTTCACAAGGGAGAATCAATGTAGGTGTTTTAACCACTGCCGGGGCAACCACCTAGCCAATTCAAAACACTTAGGTTAGTTTTATACCAACAATCACAAGAAAGCCTAGCATTTCAAAAAATGGTAACCAGGAACAAAAGATACCGGGTGATACCAGCTGATACCAGGTAATACCAACAAAAAACATGGTGCAACCTTATGATACTCAATAATGATATCGTAAAATGATGGTGTAGTTATTGGAGTTCTAAACCACCGAGCACAGCTAGTGCAGCTAAGGCACCACCTTGTACTATTCACTGATTCATACTGATTCACTCATTGGAAGAATTATTTCAATTCACCAATCATCACCTGACCTACCCTCTGGTAATTTAACATAGCTATTGAAAATGGCCATTTATAGTGAGTTTTCCAATTAAAAATGGTAATTTTCCATAGTTATGTTAGTTTACCAGAGGGTAATCAATCATATTCAATCATACATAAAAGCACGATCACTCATGCAGAAAATCCATCTATACCCCCACGAAAAATCCTCATTGTTTGAGTAATCACCATTCATTACATTTGATTTACCCAATTCACGTGAATATGCCCGTAAATTACCATGTACTCACCTTTGTTTACCATTTTCCCACAATGTCCCCATAGTTTTTCCCATGCTGAGTATATACTGGACATCATGGCCGAATCTTCAATTTACTTCGATGAGTTTCCCAGCGAACTAAACCTTCAACAACTAGAGGATTTTCCGTTGCCCTGCGGGTATGTGTGAAAACCTTGGTACCCTAGTGAACGCTAAGTCATAGCTGGTAAATGGCTGTTCATCCCACAAAACATAGAAAAACATAGGTTTTGATACATCCACATGGTTGATTTTCCAAAAGATAATCATCTATAGATGATTTTCCCAGCTATAAACCTTCAACAACTAGAGGATTTTCAATTGCCATGGTTGATTTCCAAAGGATACCCTCTGGTAATTTAACATAGCGAACTGGAAAATCATCATGCTATTAATAGGTAAATCAACTTAAATCAACTATTTCTAGGGCCATGGCTTCCATATCTATGTAACAAATTACCAGGGGGTAATTTTCATCAACGAAACCAACTTCGTCCGACGGTTCCGACGCTTGCTTGGCTCGCCTGCTTACGCGCAGCCTTGGCAGCCAATTCGCCACGGCCTTTGTTGCCAGCAGACTTCCTGGGCGAAGGATGGTGAAATGGTAACATGTGGAAATCATGTAGAAATCATGGGAAAACATGTAGGAAAGTATGTTGAATGAGAAATGTTCACGACATGTCTATATAATTGGACTCCAAGTTAAGTATAAACATGGTGAACAAACAAGTAAAACTACAAGCTTGTGGATTCTGGAACGAACAACTTCAAAACGGTGATGAAACTGAAAAAACAATATTCAATATGATCTTTACAACATCTGTGTACATCATACTTCTTAAGAGGAATAACTTAGTAATGAATACAACATGTTGGATAATAATACAGTGATGCGACTGTTTCAAAGGGTTGCATAGATTCTGACAATAGTTGTTACCCGTTGTTACCTCAAAGATCTTCGCGATGGTTCGGATTGGATTGCCATGGATCCCCATTCCGAACAGAAACGGAACGTCCGAAACCTATCACCATAACCTGAGATTCTGTGCTGTCATCTTGGTTCGCGCCATCTTGCTAGACCTCAGGAACAGAAAGGCTGAGGGCCAGTTTGCCAAGCTGAAACTTTCTATTTGTTCTTTACGTATATATATATACATGACACATGACAAATGATACATGATACTGTATATGGAACACGTACTGAGGATGGACAAAATCCTGAACCATTTGGTATATGGTTTATCCAATTACTATACCACTATTTGCAGGATTTCCATGGTTACCAATAATTACCGCGGTTTGTGCAGGATTTTTCGTCCGCAGCATCATGGACTTAATCCAACAACTTGCTATCGTTTGGTTGATGCGTTTGATGAATTAGAATTCTGCTTACCCATAGGATCCATGTATGGTATATATGCTAACATTGGGGGTATATTGATGGTAAATGTTACCATATATAGCATACGTGGATCCTATGGGTTATATCTCATTACAACTATTCCCAGAATTTTCCAGACATATCATGCAGCATGTTGCATTTTTTACCCTCCTCTAAACATATGAAAAGATGTGGACAGCCCCCTATGTGCATATTTTTTCCCAGAGAAACTACGGCGGGTTTTCAACATCTATATTATATATGAGATTACCCTAGGGCCCTTGGCCAATCATCATTATGACATTGTAATACACATATGTTATATGAGAATAAAATCGATGATTAATGTAGAAAATGTCTGGACATATCATGCAAATCAAACATAGTATCAAGAAGAATAGAAATTGCATCAAATTGCAATGCTGATAGGAAACAGTATGCCAGTATGTCAGTATGTCCCTAATTAACTAACACTCAAGCTCCCTCAGGCCCTCACAGATCTTTTGAACACAGAAAGCACAGGTAAAGAGTGGAGATGAAGCCCGGCACTGAGCCAGAAATCTTCAGTGGACGTGTTAAGCATATTTAAGCATCCTTGCGGCTTATGTTTGACACAATCGTGTTAATACTCATGGGGATTAATGATTCATATTCATGAATATATCTATTCCCATATGCTCCATGGTGCTGGTATATTTACCTACATAACTGGGTGATTTTGTTCGGGCAAATGTAGATAAATATACCAGCACCATGGAGCATATGGGATTATTAACCATTATAAACCATTATTAACCATTATAAACCATTATTAACCATTATTAACCCTTATTAACCATCGTTTTTCAGAGACATTTTTTGTTTAGAAGATCAAGCACCAACAAAACAGTGAGATAAAACCAAGATGAACCAATAGGGACTTTAGAACGCTCCAAGGCAATACTTGGCGATCATAAAACATTAAATAAAACCGTGAGAGAAACACAATTCTGGGCTTCCAACAATAATTATTAATAATAATTATGTGTATATATATATATACATATGATCATAATAATTACAGTAAGCCTAACTTCACCCAACCCAACTCAACCAGCCACCGGCGCAGCCCTCTTCTGCGGAGCAAGTCAATGCAAGGTCGGCTCCGTCTGTGTCCCGGTGGGAACGTCTGAATTTTTGTCGAGGGAGTGACGACACAGTCTGCATTCACTTCACCATGTGAATCTTGGTTAACTTCGGAATGGAATGCTCCGAAGATGAGAGTTTTGAGGAAACATGGGAACATAAAGGAATATGATAACCATTGAATGTTATAGGTACACAATTTGTGAGCAAACCGAACTGGTGAATTAAATTAATATCAAGTTTGGGACCTGCAAAAAGTCAAATTTGATATATATATATATATATCAATATATATATATACATACTATATATAAATATAGATATCAGGACAAATTGGGATATCAACCTCGAAGTCTGAAATACAGTGACTGGATGTCATGGGGATCTATT
>Ga0126342_10013552_pt1 | contig 14422 bp, 17 predicted proteins | sample Cyp1metagenome_FD_92528 | JGI IMG/M metagenome (GOLD analysis project Ga0126342, IMG submission 92528) | Coral microbial communities from Lord Howe Island, Old Settlement Bay, Australia - Cyphastrea 1 metagenome | ecosystem: Host-associated > Invertebrates > Cnidaria > Coral ... | reverse complement strand
CCAGAAGATTTGCCAGATAGAATGCCAGAAGATACGCCAGAAGATATGCCAGATCATATGCCAGAAGATATGCCAGATAGAATGTCAAATAGAATGTCAGAAGATATGTCAGATAGAATGCCATAAGATTTGCCAGTAAGAAAATGTATAAATGTCATGGTGGGGATCACACGAAGTAAAGTAATTGTCTTATTTGCTGACAGTTCTTCGCAAGTGATGTTCGTCAACAATCTGAGTGCTTGGGGTGGTGACAGTGTGTTTGAACCACCTGGAGTCCAACAACCTTCCGTATTCGATCCTAAAAGTAGTTCGATATTCCTCAACAATATGACCAGATAAATGAAACCAGATAAATATAGTTCATATTAATATGAAGTAGTTCAATATTCCTCTTTCATATTCCCCCTTTCATATTAAAGACTCTTTTGAAACCATGGTGCCACCACAGAATGGAGGTGCTAAAAGAACTGAACTTGATGGGATTACTCCAAGTAAAGCAGGCTAAGCACAGGATCCGACATCAAGGACGCCTTTCTGCTACATCCCAGGTCTCAAGTTGCTGGCGAGATGCCCTCTGGACCTGTTTTTTTGCACTATTTAGTCATGATTTTCCGTATACAATGACATCTAATGAGCATATCTACATGTCTGGTTGGTGGTTTCAACCCCTCTGAAAAATATGAAAGTCAGTTGGGATGCTTACTCCCAATATATGGAAAAATAAGAAATGATCCAAACCACCAAGCCATTGTCCATTGTTCATTTACAATCCGACATATTCCAACACCACCACATTCCATCTCTCCCAGAGACCATGGGAAGAAATCCCAGGTGTTGCTCCGCTGTGCCATGGTCAAAGACCATGCTTTTGGTGGCTGGTTATGGTCATCCTACCATGGTTTTGGATTGCTCACAATGGATAGATTGGTAGATTAATCCCTAAATCATAGGGGGAATGATCCCCTTTTGTGGAGAAACAAAGACCTCAGAGCCAGACCAGTGCGATGCAAAGCAGCGTCGACTCTCGTCCTTGCGAAGCCGGACGCGGAGACGGTTCTGTGCCACAGTCCAACGGTCATTGCAGCGACCCCCAAAGTCTCTTTGGATATTCCTTTTCTAACTATTTTCTAGTGGAATATTACTGTTTTCATTAGTGGGATATTACTGTACTACTTATTCTAGTTACTGAGATATTACTTTGCTATTTTAGTGGGATATAGCTGTTCAATCTGTTTGGGATTTGCAATTGAGAGAATCATGAAAAACCATCATTACAAGCTATAGACCATCATTGAACCATCGTTTGCTATAGACTATACACCATCTGGGCAAATTACATCAAATCACTAATCTGAATAATCAGTTCAGCTTTCAGCTATATTGGGATATAGTAATTTCCCGTTCCTGACCATTGTTTCAGTGAGGGAGAACAGTGAGGTCGTTTAGAATTCACCCAGGACCATCCCGATGGTCAGGCCACCCACAGCACCAGACGCGGGAAGCGGGCAGTCGGCCCAGCAGTGACAGCCTCCTGAATCACATGGCGTTGGTGACCGAGAATCCCGGTAATTGACCTTGGAGTTTGACTCCAGTTATATTATTTATTATTGTGTATCTATATATTTATATTCATACATACTATAGATAGTGTGTATATATACATATATACATATATATTATTGATTAGATATATTATTTATATATATTAGACATATATATATATAATGTATATATATATGTGTATATATATATGTATACATATATATATATATACATAATCACACATATTTATATATACATATACATATGTATACATACTATTTATATATATTATGTATATTGTACATATATATGTAGTTATATGTATACATACTATTTATATACTGATGATTTGAAACGACCTCCTGGCAGTGAACCCAGTTGACAGTTTGATATGTGCAGTGCTTTCCACAGTGTCGCTACAATCCATCCAGTTGGGTGCTTGACATTTGATATGTTCATGTGTTGGTTAAATGAATTTGCAAAAAAAAATAAGGAGATGAAATGTAACCTCCCTAATAATCATCAACCTCCTATAATACTATATATATATATCATACACGTTTATACACATATAACCTCAAAATGTGCAGATTCTCATGAGTCCATCCAGATGGCGAAAGTTGAATCCATCAACTCACCGCATCTTGGACCCTGCAGGCCCTGCAGCTACCAGATTGATAGACATATTTTCGCAATCCCGTTAGACAAGTCGGATGAAAGAACTCAACTGATATTCTTCAATATCCTGAATGCTCTTACAAGTTGCAATTCATATGTATATTCAATGTATATTCGATATAGTTTCGATTGTCAATGGGGTATTTCATTGAAAGCAGAGAAACCAAAAAAGAATGTATCCAATATTGCTGCGATTTCAACCACACAACAAAGGGCTCCTTCCACCTTCAAGAAAAATCCAAGGTGAGGTTACATGATAACATCCAAACTCCAGATTCCAGATCATCAGTCTGTACAAAGCACCTGTAAAAAGCCAGTAGTTTCGGACCCAATGTGGTACCCACTCTGCGCTCATCGCTCGCCGAAGTTCACCTCGCCCAACAGTAGCAATGGTTGCTGCTGCAGGGATGGCTCAGGCAGCCTCGTTGGACGCACGGTCGAAACACTGAAGATGTCCAATCACGTCGTGGTAACTTACCAAAAAGAATCTTGAGTTCATGGGGATTTTTCATGGGATATCTGAAAATGCTTTGTATATACCTAAGTTGTGGCATTTGAATAATGAGATGATGATTTCCCAATGGATTTTGGGATATAGTACCCAATATACCATGGAAGCAATGAGGTGGTTAGAGGGAAAGCAAATTACCAGCAAAAGACATGTCAAAAGCCCCGTGTCCTTAAACTGTTTTTTTCGCACTATTTCCAAGGATCAATGTAATATTGTATGCCCTTCGGTTTCCAGGTTCCTGCACGTATGTCGCGCAGAAAGTCAAAGAGCTGCTGCATTGCAGCATCCTTGCTGGGAAAGGGGTGGTCGGTTGAGTACATTACCCAATCGTGAAACATTCCTTCATGAAGCCACAGCTCCAAAGGTATCTGGTTCTGCAGTTGCTGCGCAAAGTCTAACACCTCGCCAGCGAGCGTTTCTGATGCTCCAGTGCAGATCCAAGTTGGGATTTGCCACGCTTGCAGTCCCATCAGTAGGTTTGACTCTGCTCTTGACAGCCAGTATGGGCTGAACAAACAATCCTTGAGAAGATCTGCAGAGCCAGTGTAGGTCAAACCCATTCCTTTAAAGCCAGCCCTGTTCTCATCTGCGTGAGCTCGAAAGGCCAAATCACCTGTGTTGGCTTCTGCTGCGAAAGCATTGCTCACATATGTATGACTTCCACAGGTGAGGTCCAGCCAGGGAGAGACAAGCGCAAGACCAGCAAGACATTTCTTGAGCTCCTCAGACTCTTCTGAAAGAGCTAGGAGGAGCAACGAAAAAGCCTGTGTGGCACCTGCCGAATCTCCAGCTAGAACAATCTGTGGGGGTGAAGAAGTGCGCCGTTCTTTGGAGACGGGGTCGAACCGAACCAGCCATCGCAATCCCCTCACAAGCGCCTGCAAGATGTCTGGCGCTTTGAAGGGTCGATTCTCACCGGACAGCGGATGATCTGGACAAACCACGATATGTCCTGATCCTTTTGCAAGCCGTGAGCACAAGCTGTCGTATCCATCTTCCACAGGCCCACCATACTCGAAGCCACCGCCGTGCACGAAGTAAATGCAAGCCGAACCAACGCCAGCATCTGCTGGCACAAAAGCTACAGCACCACCCCTTGCAGTGTCCTCATTCCAAGCATCATTCCAGAGAGGCCATTCTGCCTCCCCTTTATCTTCTTCCAGTCCACTTGTAGGAGCCAGCTCAATCATAGTAACACCAGGCTCGCAACCCCTCTGAAGATGAGTTTCATCTTGACCAGCCGCAAAAGCTTCAGCAAAAAAGGCAAGCCCAGGTTGGTCTCGGAGCCGAGCATCTTTGGTGTTCGTACTTTTAATCTCAGCTGGGGATTCTCCAGACGCCGCTTGAGAAGCGCCCATGTCAGATACTGTACTGTTCTGATTTCCTGGTTGAGCCCTAACGTTCTGGCGCTTTCGTATAGCAAGGCCACATTGGATTGAGATGCGAAAAGAGTATGAGTGTGCATCCTCTCTCCTGACCTAGGCTGCAAGATACTGATACTCTTCCTACTTGTTTCCCACAGGGACTTTAAGACAACCTGCAAAAAAAGACGTCGAAACAAAAATGACCAAAAATCAACCTAACATACCATTCACCAAGCTTTAGCTTTGGAAATTCGCTGAAAATCAGTCGGAAAAGCTAGCAGCTAGAAACCACCTTTTACTCAAAACGTCGGCCAAGTTGGGGAGCCACACTCAGCTGGAGTCCAGCTATGAGCCGCCACTCTCCTGAGGTCATCCAAGAAATGGGGCTTAGCTGAAATCACAAAGGGTGCCGTGCGGCGAATGGTACAGTAATTCCTCAATGAAAACAACATTAACGCCATATAATATCTATATATATATATATCATACACGCACACATAAATAAAGTTATATTATAATATATATAATATATATATATATATATTAATATATATATATATATATATATTAATATATATATATATATACATACATACATGGTACGGCCAAACACCTCAATTTGCTCCAGGCACTCTCAAAACATATTAAATAGATGTAAATAGTGCGTCATTGCACAAGTCATCCTGAACCCTAACCCAGAAACTCCCAAATCTTAAACCCAAATTCCCCAAGTGAAAAACTAAAAAAAAACTTGGAAACCTAAAAGTGATGTTGGGCGAAATGAGGTGTCTGGGCATCATTATTAATATATATATATATATACTACCCTTCTATACATTTCGATGCATATGTAGCAGGAAACCTACATTCCTCCATGAAACCGTCCTGAGGCTCGCCTTCCGCTCTGCTGGATCCTGATTTCTCATAGCGCGAAAATTGAAACTAGAAAACCATTGATGGTAACTAATGGTACTTTTACCATTGAGAAATTGGTAATTTATGGTCATTTCATGTAATTCATGGTGATTTGTGAGATTTTTATGTAATTTCACCATTATACTCCGGCTTTCATGGGCCTGCAATTGCTGCATTCTCTTCCAATTCCTTCCAGAAGGATGCAGAGAAATTTCAAAAGTTGCAACCCGCTGACTGCTTGTTGATGCTTGTTGGAACTACACTATTGGTCTTTTCGGCAATCAGTGGCCATACTGATATGGGGCAATCAAGCATGCATGGCCGTTCAAGATGATCATCATGCATTACCCAGATATATCGAGTACAATAGTAATAGTGATCATGCTGATAGATGCGATAACAATTGTTAATAACAACAACAGTATGTCGAACAACAAGAAACACAATCATAGAAATAACATGAAATAACCATCATAATTAATTCAATGATTTTTCATGATTTTTTTTTCTAATGACTCTTGAATCCATCACTTCACCACCGCACTTCCAGGTGCCACACCCGCACGACGCGCCGTTCCGCGAAGCGAGCGCCTCGCTTTACTGCTCATTCCGCCCAGAGAGACCCATCGCACAACGGATGTTTATGGAACACGGAACCCAGTGCGATGCCCCAGGCTCTCACACTTTCCTGTACTTTTCTTTGCGCCGAAAAAAACTGTTCTTTCCGGAAAAAAAACACAGAAAAGATCTGTAATTAGAACAATGCGAAAATGCGCTTCCAGACCTATATGTTGAAATATTTTGAAAATTTTGTTGTTCAGTCTTCACTTTGGAACATGGAATTCTGTCGAAATCCTGGCAGCCTTGGTTCTGTCACCAGTTTCGATTCGTATCATAAAATCATTATCACCCAAAAAAAATAGTGTTTCCCAGGATGGTATAGATGATATTTGTCTCATATTTCCAGGTTTCCAACTGTTCGATTTATTTTGGGTTTGCTTGTAAAATGGTAGATGTGGTACTGTCATCCATTCTACCCCACAATGGGAAGCAAATATGATGGGTATACAAATCCCCATGAATGGATTGATGACCAACCTACAATGTGGTCGATTTATTCCAATCTTGACCGTGGCACATATCAAATCACCTTTAGAAACCAAAAAATGGAAAAAATTAGACAATAACGACATTACTATTCTAGCAGGATTGTACTGTTCTACTTTTTGGGGGTTTGCTGTATATCAGATCATGTTTTATGTGAAACAAATCTCCCCCCGACCCGGTGACCCCCACAACCCACGCTACCAAGGCACGGTTTTGCGCGTCCACCAGCCCAGGGGAAACGGGTTGCTCCACCTCATGGGGATCTAATGGTACATCAAAAATGGTGGATTAATTGTTAACAAATTGGTTACCATTAGCAAATATTATACAATCATAATTAAGTCCACTAGCATTAATTGTTAACTAAATCCACTAACATTAATTGTTAGTTGATTAACTTGCAAATGCTCGGATTTAGTCATTTCAATGGTCAAACCGACTCAAGCATGTGAATTTGAGTCCCATAACAAAAATAGTGATTGGTGGTGTCAACATATCCCAAAGGTATTCCTGTACATACCATGTACTTTGACAAATTATCTCTAGCAAACACCCAGCACGCTTGTTTTCCACGTGCTCGCTGTCTTGGCCCATCTTGAGCCAAAACATATACAGGGGGCGAAATTTCAACACCCCTCCTTCAACGCTAGTGATAGTTTAACTACACTTTCGTTGATTCTAAAGCCTCTGCTCCGCTGGCTTTTCCTTCACGGAACTCTTGGCACAGCGTTCTCATGTGTTTGTCACATGTTTCTCTACTCACAGGTTTTGTGCATAGGTCGGCTAGATTCTGTTTTGTGTTCACGGATTTTACGGCCAGGTCATTGTTCGACACGCGTTCTTGGTCCCAAAGGTATCGGGTTTGCACGTGACGTAGTTTGCCTAGACCGCGTCTTGCAGCAGTACCTCTTGCTGCTGACGAATCGCTCAGCACGATTAGGTCGTATTTCTGACCCCAGTCTGCCGTCAGGGATTTCAGACTTAGTCCTAGTGCAGCACCACGGGTAAGTGCATAAAACTCACTCTCTCCACTGCCTAGCGCAATGGTTGATTGCAAGTTTGATCCGTGCTTCACGCAGTGCGTTCCAATGGATATAGATATAGTGTATCCGGTTGTGCTTCGCCGGGTCGGTAGACATCCGGCATGGTCGCTGTCTGCGTGTACTTTGATCACATTCGTAGGTCGTTGTGGGCAGTACACGTTGACTACTCTTGGTCGTCCTACCAAGTATCTTCCTAACCTTTTCAGGTCTTTCATGTCGCTTTCATTCGGTGCTTCCACCTTTCTCGTCAGACTTTTCACAGCTCAGGTCTGCTCCGCCTTGCGCTAGGAATTGGGCTCTCATTACCAAACTCCTGTAGAGCGTGGTCTGCTCTGCCGTCACCGGTGGAAGTCCAACCGATGCCAGCACTTCAGAACTTCCTTCTTCTCCGCTGGGGTAGTAACACTCTTTGCGTTCAGCAGATTCAATTGTCTTATGATCATCTGGGCATGTCTTGGATCTGCTTCGTAGGTTACTCGTCCAGTTTCTTGCTCGCATGACACACAACCCTATTTAGGATCGTCAGATGTTTTCCGGAACCTTTTCCGATTCCTCCATCGCATCTGTATTCGTACTTTCCTTCAAGACTTGTTGCATGTACTCTTGCCTCTCCTGGTCAGCTAGTACCAGGAAGTCATCTCCGTGCACCAGTACTTTGATATCCAACTCATCGTGTCTGAAGACACTTGTCCAGGCCTGTCCCTGGTGGAAGTGTTTCTTTCTCAGATGGTTGGAATAGTCTTCCTGCCACACATGACTCGCATCTTGAGTACCGTACATAGGTGGTAATGTGACGTAATTGCTCTCTGAGCCTCTCCGTAGAAATGAGCTCTTGATATATCGTACAATGCCAGCCTCAGATCTTTTCCTTTCTTGTTCTTCTTCCTTGCTGCTAGTTCTGAGCATAGGATCTTGACCGCTTCTAACGGAGGCATGTTGCTGAACAACATATGCCCAGGCAATGCTCCATGCTGTCTCTTCACTTCACGGACATCGATCCTCGATCTGTAGTTTGGGTGTTCTCTGTCACCCTTGTTTCTGTCTATAATTTCAGTGTTATTGGACCCCTTCCAGTTCTTTGCCAACATTCTTCGATTGTTCTCTTTTCGTACACCTTCGCACGGTGTAACCATTGCAGTTCTTGTCTTGCTGCTAAGACTTCTTGTGTGTCCAACTGTACTCCAGTGATGTCGTCGAAGAACATCTGATCTTCATGATCTTCCTTCTCGTGGATATTCTTCCCTGGTACAAAGTCCTCTTCGTATTCTTCCAGATTCATGTCTTCATCTGGACTGGGTCCAGCCCAGCATTCACTGAATGTACTTCTCGGTATTCTCCATCTGTTTTCATTTGTCTCTTGAGTGCTCTAAGTACTGCTCGAACTAGAGCTGGAGGGTGTATTCGGGCCATCTTTGCTCGTCCGTTTACTAGGTGGATGTGGCGATGCCACTCATGCTTTCCGCCAGGTAGGTCATTCGTACACACTCCACGCAATGTCTCTGCCAACTCTGGCAAGTTGGTCATCCAACACGAGGGTTTCCGGATGTATCCTTCTCCGGAAGCATCTCTTCCTACCATCTTCCACCTACACATTGGTCCTTCTACGATCTCTACATTCGGAATCTCACTGATTTCTTGGATGCACTCTTCTTTCCACGACTTTGCTGACTTCGGATGTTCATGTAGGAAATACTCCCCTTTCTTGATCCTTTGTTTGTAGATCGAACATGATGTGTCCAACATCTCTTTTCCTTCTTCCAATCTTGCTTGAAATTTCTCTGGGTCCATTCTTCCTTCGTTCAACGCCTGTAAAATCGAAAATGGATCACAAGGCCGGCTTCCTGTAGTCAGGCACGGATCCTCTTGATCCAGGATCTTCTCAAGACATTTCACCTGCGTTTTGTCCGTCAAGTCCCAACCTGTCTCCAAGTCAACTGCGTATGAATCTTGGTGGTGATTTTTTTCCGTCACATCATGCGCTTCCAATGCATTCAGCTCTGTCTTTGTAGAATCATCAACTTGCGACTCCACTCCAATGTGAAACAATGACTGGATATCTTGTTCTGGATTTTGTCTCCGAATCTCCGGCTGCGGTGCAACTGGTGACCAAAACTGCAGTCGTGACTGAGTGTCGAACCTGGCGCTGCTGATCCCGACGCGGCTCCCTCTGCTGAAGCAGCAGAGGGCTCCGATTGGATCTCTGCTGAACCTCCGGTTGAAACAACCAAGGGCTCTGCACTTCCTTCGGCTTCAGCGAACAAATCGTCTACTGATTCACCTACCCTCTTTCACCTTTGTTGGGTTTCGCTCCTGCGTTCTTTCCAGGTTCTCCTCTTTCCACTCCTTCTTGGTTTCTCTTGGGGCTAGTGACCGTTTCTTCCTCGGGTTATCCCAAGGCTACCGACGATCTCACCTCTTGTCCCGTCGGATCTGGCAATCCTGTTACTTCGGCTTTCGCCTTCTTCGTCTTTCCTTCTTGCTGTCTTTTCTCAACATCGGCCAAACTATTTTGACCTTCTTCGGTACCTTTCAATCTCTCCATCAGCTTGTTTCTACAGGTCATGTTGTTAACCGATGGTAATCCGACCATCAACGCCTCACACCCTTTGCAGCCAGGTGTGTAGTCATACGTGCCGTCCTCTTTCTCCAGGTCTTTCTTTCTTATATGTAACTGCCTTGGTCCTCCATCTCATACAGCAGGAGTCAGCGTTTGCATGGCTTCCGGCAATGCTATGTACAACCTGTGTTCTAGATCTCCGGCTTCCCTTGGACGAAGCAGCCAGGGGACGCCTCTAAGATCCTTCTTCTCAGAACGATCCCCATCGTTCTGTTTCCGGCCTCCTATGTACCGTGTTTCCTTTGACCACTCCTTGGGTCATCATGACCAGCACGTCTGCATTTCTACCATGTGTTCCCACATAGTATCCGCTCATCACTCTTCTTCCAAGATCGCCACTTTTCCTTTCACCTGTTGCCCCATCATCTACCTTGCGCGCATCCAGAGGTCTGAAGAAAATCCTTTCTCCGAACCTCACCAGTGGTCTGTTCCACTTTCTTCCACTCAACTTCTGGTAGTGAGTTCTCCCATCATCTTTGATTGGGATTTTTCCTACTCCACGGTTGTCGATCAGTGTCATGGTTTTCTTTTCGTTTCTTTTCATCGCATTGGCTAGTTCTGCTTGGGATGCTGCTAGAACTTGGATTGCGGGTCCAATGGATTGTCCTGCCATTCCAACTCCTTGCAGCCTCGTCTCTAGAGCTGCTTCTCTATCTCGCGATTCCTGCAGCATCTGTCCTAGCTGCATCAACCTTTAATTCATTTCCTGAATCTGCTGCTCAGTCGCCATCGGGCACACTTCCCACGGAACCCTGCTACCGGAGCCGCAGCTCCGCTACCACTTTGACAAATTATCTCTAGCAAACACCCAGCACGATTGTTTTCCACGTGCTCGCTGTCTTGAGCCAAAACATATACAGGGGGCGAAATTTCAACAATTTATCTCTAAATTATATACCATGGCCAATTATTATAATTACACCAAACTACCATATAGTTGCTGCTTAAATTCTTTAAACACCCCATCATTTTTGGTTTTCCAGGATGTTAAAGGTATATTATGCTTGGTTCAAGGCCTCTAAAACGTAGGTTTCAGACCCAATGTTCACCATACAACACTGTAAAGATCCGTGTAGGGGTTTTGGAGCAAAAATCACCCCCAGTCCCTCCGAGTCACCGCGGGTCCAACCAGCTTTTCTGTGATCAGCGGTCGTTGATTCGGCCTGAGTTTCCAGAGCTTCTCCAGGGGCTGTGAAAGTCATTGGGTATCTCTCAGCGAAAAGATTTGGATACCTTTATCCCTAGATTGATAGAACTTGGTTTCATCACGCTTCATCTAGATTGAAGTGTGGGATTGATGTCATGTAAAACATAGTTAAACTATATTAAAGCATATGGATCCATGCATCCAATTTTTGCAGGGATGCTTTGCACTCACACCCAAAGTGGCTTTGCCTGAAAAATGGCTACCAGTTCCAATCGATTGCCATATGTTTTGAACATGTGCACTGGTCATGAAACAGCATATCTACCGTTTAAGTGGACAAAGAAAATTCATATGGATTGACATACATATCTATATTATATGTATATATATATATATATATGTATATGTATATATATATATGTGTATATATATATATATAATATGTACATACTAGTGCATTTATTCACATCTACCCTGGAAGTCCAAGGCTATTTTTGGAATAGTCTTTACAAACGGCTATGTTTTGGCACTGTTTTGCCCTTTCTGGCGGGAACCCCAGCACTTGCTCAATGCCTTGGCCCATTCTGTCATTTTTTGCTGCAAGTTTGGTTTTATTTTGGTAGTACACAATTGTATATGTAGTTTCCTTATGTGATGTGCACAGATTTCATGCTGAAGGGAGCTGAGGTGTGAAATGGCAATATTTCACTAGTGGACCACAAAGCATGTGCACGCAACGAACCCTGGTAGGCCGCGGCGATGGAATTGCATAGAGGTTTGAGCACGTCCGCTATTTCACAGTGCACTACTTTGTAAACGGGGAACAAGCGCGACACAAGCAGTCATCATTTGGTTAACTGAGATGAAAATGCAATATAGTAGGGTGAAGGCAGCTAATGCTTATTATACGTGGTTTGGGCGTGGAAAGCCTATTTTTTGACGTGGAAAACTTATTTTGTCACGTGGTTCTGACGTGGTTCCAACGCAGTCCATGGAGGGTTTACTCCTCACCAAGAAAGGGAGGTTCATTTTGATAGAATGATCCAACATGTGAATTTGCGCAATATGGATTTAATACGTATATGTATTTTAATATGATTTAATTGTAACCAAAGCAATGACCTGCGATATGAGAAGGGACAATTGAGGACCCACCCAACACTGGTGGGAAACTCATGCATCTTCACCTCAGCACAAACAACTAGCATACAAGCGAACTACCGAACTTTGGTTTCCAGGGCTGAACAAGTCACCTTCTACAGGTGTCAAACAACAAAGGGCAGCACTTCCGGCAAACTGCAGTTGTCAAACTGTCTGCAAGTCGGCAAGACCGTGACAAGGACTACTCAAATGTCATGCGCTAAGAATAGCCTCACGTGGAAAGGCCATAGATATAATAGCGTTTTGACTTCCTGGGTCTATATATTATATGGATATACATATGTACGTATATAATCTTCACACATCTAGGTGGCCCTAAGGTACCCCCGCGGCCTTTTTGTAAACGACACCCAAATTCATCCCCATGTTCTTGATCATGCAAGTTCTTAATGCATAAATCTCCCATGTTTGATGATGAAATCCATTTCTCGATTCTTTTTTAGCTCAATCCGAAGATTCTCATGTGTAACGGAGCCAAGAAGACTTCAATATCTATCTTATCTATAGTCAAAATCGCAGCAAGTCCAAATCGTCAGGAACCTGGTTGCAAACGGTTCTACTGCTTCGTTCATAGTTATTCCCAGATTTTACTTCAATGATACGTACTTTTTGAAGAGGTAGTAGAACCCAGATATCAAACAGATCATTAAGAATAATATATTTATGAATAGGTAGTACAATATCATTACATATCCTATGAACAATAGGTACATAGAATCCCTTGTTCAACACGGATAAACATGTATAAACCAACGGGAAAATTATGAATAGGTAGTACAATCTCATTACATATCCTATGAACAATAGGTACATAGAATCCCTTGTTCAACACGGATAAACATTTATAAAACAACGGGAAATTTATGAATAGGTAGTACAATATCATTACATATCCTATGAACAATAGGTACATAGAATCCCTTGTTCAACACGGATAAACATGTATAAACCAACGGGAAATTGGGATTTTTTTTATGCCAGGCCCTCTGGCTCGACGCTCGTCCCAGCACTCAACAGGTCTTGGAGATGACAAGACAGCAGCAAGCGCCGGCGATGTCCGCCATCTGAGCCAACCAGCCAAGGCAATGGTAAGAATTGAGGTGAATTGAGGTTTGAGAAAAACCAAAAAGCTGGCGTTTCAGGAGTTTAATCAACAAGAAAGATGGTTGAATGTGAACTAAAGACCGGGATAATCCACTTCATGCTGTTGTTCAGGCTGATTGCCTGAACGTTTGCTTGGATTTCTGGGAAAGTTAACTGGTAACCATGGTGTTTCCCAGCAATTGTAAGGGTGTGCCACCGTGTGAATATTCCCTTCATCCAAGTGTGGGAGTTGATTTAAGCGTCAACAGAGATCATAGCATATTGAACTAATCCCATCCCCTATATATATAAACACCCCATAAATTGTGGATATAAGTCAGTGCTTAACAACCGAAATGGGCATTCATATTCCCATCAAAATCTAACTTGCGCCGATTTTTCCTAGGCCGCACCGTGAATTGGGACGCATTCAAGGGGATCATAGATATATAATGGTGTATGTCTGTCTGTCACCAACTTTTGACTTGCAAGGGCTTCCTATATTGCATATTATAGTATATTATATTATACATTATTATACTATACTATACTATACTATACTATGCTATGCTATGCTATACTATACTACACTACATTGTATCATGTTATGTGATGTTATGATATGTTATATCATGTTATCTTATATTATACTATATGTTATGGTTTATTATACTGTGTTATATTACATGATATTATATATATATATATATATATTATAAATAGTATCTTAGTATCTTAGTTTCCTGTTGGACACGGCCCGGTCGCGCCTTGGGCTTTCTGCGTGCCCGGCGCTTGGGGACCGGGCAGCAGGGGAGACCGAGACCTAGGTCACCGGCTGAGAGATGGACATGTAAATATACATAAGAAGTATAGATAAATCACATAAAAAAATGGAAAAATGGGGTTTCAGGGCGTATATGTTTGTATGTTGTTTGTTATGATTTTGTGTTGGGGTTCAATGTTTCATCTTCGCCTTTGATGATTTTTCAGGTAGGGTTTGGGGGTAATTTTGTTGCTAAAGTGATGTGTCAACGTTTGGATTGAATGGGGGTAGGATTTGTTTAGACTGTTGGGGTTTTTGTTTGTGTTTGGGCGGGTGATTACTTCATAATATATTTTGTTAAGATATTGTGAATTAATCATTTATGCTTTCCACTTTCCTATTCCATCCCACCAGTGTTCAATTATCCTGACTTGACTTGTGATAGGTTTGTCTGTATCATTCAGTTCATCTATTGCTAATGCTAATAGAGT
>Ga0126342_10013551_pt1 | contig 14424 bp, 14 predicted proteins | sample Cyp1metagenome_FD_92528 | JGI IMG/M metagenome (GOLD analysis project Ga0126342, IMG submission 92528) | Coral microbial communities from Lord Howe Island, Old Settlement Bay, Australia - Cyphastrea 1 metagenome | ecosystem: Host-associated > Invertebrates > Cnidaria > Coral ... | reverse complement strand
GGACGAGGCAGGAGGAGGCGGAGGAGGAGGAGGAGAAGGAGGAGGAGGAGAAGGAGGAGAAGGAGGAGGAGGAGGAGGCAACTGACATAAAATCTAACAACCCTCACCTGGCAGGTGGGGAACAAAAACACAGATTTGATCATTCACAGCCGATTTGTGAGGATTCTGCCTTCTGGTGATTGATTTCGAAGTATATCTCAATATCCAATGAAATATCATGGAACAGTAATCAGGGTCTCATTAATCTTGAATATACTATTTTGTGATGATCCTGGGATTGTTATTTTTATTCTTGCATACATTGAACAACAAATAAAAGTGTGTCCACTTCTGTCAGGTGCTTGTGTTGCAATGAACTCCGTGTTATTTACAGTTGTAGGCAGCAATAACCCATCAAACAGTTTGGTGTACAACAAACCCTTCGTTGGTGCAATGCCTTTTGCTTCCCAAGCGCAATGCCTTTTGCTGGTGCTGAAGAACCCAATATCATTTAGGTTTGGGCGATTTGCCTTTTTGGAACTTTGATCCATTTGAAATCTTGTTGTCGCCCAGAGGCTCATTTATGGAACCTTTATTAATAAGCCTTCTTACAAAAACAGCCTTTCCCAAGGAAAACCTTCTCAAATTTGGCAATGTTGGAAAATAGTTGGTCATTACATGACCATTTTCATCCATTTTCTATTTCAATCTGGCTGTACAAAATGTGCAACCCTGACTGAAACCATTGAATTGAAGGGTTCTGCAGGTCGTGAAACTCACGAAAAAACCTCGAGACCTGGACGCCCCTTTTTTATGAGATCAGGATCCCTCCTTTCATACCTTGGGGGCACATCCCAGCTCGCAAGCGCTTCATAGATGTGTCAATTTATGTGATATATATATATTTAAATATACATATGGATGTTATACTGTTATATGTGTATGTGTGTATATATATATAATATGGCATCACCTAGGGTATATCATATACAGCACACATCTATACACATGACTTGGTCCTTTTTCCACTCTCCGCCAGGTTGTCTCTGCCATGGCAACAGTCAACACCAGGGAGAGGCTGGCTCCCATTCTGGACCTGGTGCGTGCCGCATCCCAGGGGCGTAGCTGGGAAAATGATGGTCGGGTTGTCCAAAACTCTGGATTCTCATAGGGCAAATGATGTGGGGAACATAGGGGGAAATATGGTGATCTAATTTTAGGAAAATGATCTCTTAAGATCCTATCCGGTTGTTAGGAGGGAGCTGTTCGGAACATTTCGGGTATGCTAATGTTCCCTATGAAATGGCCGATTCTAAGACACACGCATTTGTTGGGTGTTTCTCTGCATTTTGGACCCTATAAACTTTTTAACCATGGGATTCCAGATTGAAAGATCACAGCTACTGTAATACAATTCCTGATTTGTGACAATGCTAACCAGATTTGCGACAATGCTCATGTTCGGGGCACACTGCTATATAATGTGTCAAGATCACACCTGGAACAGCAGGTTTCACAATACTTTGTTACCATTTGGAGGTTTGTTTAAAGCATGCGTGCACTCTTGTAAAATTCATTTTGTGTTGTAATGATGTTATCCATTCGCCCTCAATCAAACACGCACAGTGACACAGTGAATCACATCCAATGGAGAATTTCACATCATCAGGTGACAAATTCATTGTATCCATTGATCCCATTTTTTCCAATGTAACTTGGACCATTGATCCCATGGTAAGCCAAGCATTCCATGGCTTGGAAGAAGCGCGCTGAGGTGAGACCTTTGTGCCAGGATGGGACCAAAGATAGCAACGAAAGAAGGTAACTAAACATCCTGAACACTGAATTCATGTTCCCTTGGTGATTATATGTATTATATATGTATTATATATATATATATATATATATATGTTTTTTTAAATGTGTGTTGGCTTTTGCCAGGTTTGCTTGGGTTATGCGACATGTGTTTTTGCTTGGAACGACCTATGATGATTCGGCCGGCCTTGGGTTCAAAAATTCCTGCCGTGGATTGGTAGGCCTGGTTACTGGCTGAAACATGCCATTTCCAACGGTGAAATGAACGCTAATGTTGGACCCCATCAATTGGTGAGAATGCTGTTGTTGTTTTCCCCCCCGCTATTGTCTATTGTATCCATCCGCTATCGATGTACGCAGACCAAGCTTTTTTGGGTCCATATCTCCAGGATCAGTCCACGATTCTCGATCCTAAAACCCCAGGCATAGTTCGCCAGGAAGAGATTGTCGAGCTCTTACTACAACCCAGGCCTGAAATAGTGGCATGCCGAGCATGGTTTGGTTGGGAAAGTGAGAACTTTGAGGGTTCGAGTTCCAGTTGGATGATACAAATTTAAATGTGAGTCCCGGTCAAAGAAATGTGGATCGATCATGATCTATATCGTGGTATTATATGGTCATTTCTTTTGATTCCCGACTCCCAACTTTCAGGATTTGTCACCGCCACACCCCAGCACGACTTTGCTGAACCCAGCGCCAGGTTGCAAGGTTGGCTCTTGCCGCGGGCCATTTGGCCAGATGCCTAGGATGCCAGAAAATATTGAACAAGTTTCTCAGACCTTTCCAAGTACCTAAATGGGGTAATATACCCATCATGACTTGGGACTTTTATTTGTTATAGTGATTGTTCATGGGTACTTGGAGGGTCTGAGTAGAATCATCAAGGCAGGAAATGAAAACACCGGAGACTTGCACAGCTGTATGTAAACCTGTCCTTGCAAGTTGGTCGGGCAGCCATCAATTCACATGGGTGTGCCTGAAAGTGATGTACACCCACCAAATAGCCCCGTTCAACGGGGAAAGTGAATGAACATGATGAGAAACCAGTAAGTTTAGGGGATTTTATGTTCAGACAAACCCACCATCCCACTGTGTGAAATTCATTTTCCGGTTGCCCATCATTTCAACTCAAGAGTGCGCGGTTTTGTCATGGTCAGTGTGACGCCTGGCGCCGAATTTTGGCGTAGGTGTCACGCCGGCGGTCATGCGCGGTCTATCCTTGGCCTTTTCAGTGATTGCCAGGCTGTGTGCTGTGGAGGCAAGTGAAGAGGAGCCATCGGAGACATGTTCAAAAGCCCTTGGCTTCAATGAATCTTCAGGCCCCAAAGATCGAAGTTTCCAGGACTTGACTTTCTGCGATGAGCATCATGAGAGAACGTGCTGTGAGCGGAATCATACCAAACAGGTTCGGAGTCTTTTTGCCGGTTTCTCACACGAGAGATCCGGCAGATGTGCCCAGATGGCTAGGTTGGCATTTTGCTCAGTGTGTGATGGCGATGTAGGGACTGGCAGTAAGGCCCAGGAGAATCTGGTGATCCTTTGCCCCTCCTTTTGCCGCTTGTGGTTCGAGTCCTGTGCTGAGGACTTCTTCGCCCCAGGCACAGCGGGCGCAGGCTCAGTGGCGCCTTGCGGGCCCAGTGCCCTGGTGTGTAGCCCCTTGAGTGAAATCACCAAGGACCCTGCAATCTTCTGCCAGGGCGCTGGCTTCCAAGTGGCTGAACTTGAGGATGGCGATGAGCCCTGCTATGATGGAGTTCCAGCCAGCAAGATGAGAGGGAAAGCTCCCAGGGCCCCCTGGTCACCACCCAAGCGCAAAGAGCCAACGATTTGGAGTAGAGCCATGGATGCTTGGAGAAGGGGAAGCAGAGGATTCATCAATTTTCTTGAGGATAATGCTCCTGGCTTTGCCATTGCCATTGTCGCTGCCACAGTGGCGTGGAATCTCGTTGCTCGCGGTTGATCCTGCAACTGAAGCTGTTGAAGCCAGCGGAAAACGTCGGAAAAAAACAAGACGTGGCAGCCGTGGTAGTGGAAATGCACTATGGGGATCTATGGGGTGCTGTGCTGTGGTCCTTGGGTGGGATGGTCAGCTTGTTCCAACAAAATCTATGCCATGTCATGCAGCTCAACTATTGCAATCGACTCTCGGTGCTTCCAGGAATGGAAAACATCATAAAACAATATAAAACATCCATTGAACCTCGGATCGGGGTCTCCTTTTTTCTTCTCTTTTCCTGATACTGTGACCTGTGGAAACTTCACCCGCCAGATGGTTCTGGCATGTTGTCCATCTTGTGGCTATCCTTTCTCTCCGTGGCAAAAAAAAGCGCAGTTTGACCAAGGCTGTTCGATCATTGGCAGTGGCTGCTGTGAAGGAAGCATCCCTTCGCGGAGGTGGAGCTGCAGAGGGGATGGAGTTTCGCTCTCAGAATGGGTACAGCACAAGAGATTTCCATGATTCCCCGTAGGCCCAAGCACTTCCTAGGTACTTAACCCCATTTATGTAACCAGAAGCTACGACTGGATCAATAGGGATTAATTAATACAGTATAATTTTAGTATATTTATATATTAGTTGAACCTTCGGCATGGCGATGGAGAGAGTTATATCCATAGTTATATATGTTATTATGAGGTCCATTAAGATCCTTTTTCCATTTTTCCTGCTTTTGCTGAGCCTGACCTGCTACTCTTTCAGAAAGGTCGTATGTAATGCTGTCACTGAAAGATGGCTTGATGGGATCTTTCTTTTTTCAACAGATTTACCGGACAGTGGACAAACCATAACTGGGTCTTATATATTTGTATATCTATCTATCTATCTATCTATCGATCTATCTATCTATCTACCTACCTATCTATCTATCTATCTATCTATCTATCTATGCATGAATATATTTACATATTTATGATTATTTATGTGCTGTATCGTTATGATTCGATAGCTAGATAGTTAGATAATACATGATATAGATATTTATGTGTAATTATTTATAAGATATATGGAGAACACCAGATTCTCTTTTTCAGCGTCCATTGGTAGGAAACGTGGTCAGATGTGTAAAGCAGGCAATGCACGGTTTGGATGACATGTTTCATAATTTGATTTTATGCACTCAGCCGGCTCCAGCTACCAAACTGGGGATTCATATGAAAATACCAGGGCTGAGGCTCCATTGCCCGGACCTGATCTGGCATGAAGTGCAGAATTCAATTTGTCGTTGGACCGGCAACCGGCCGGTACGACGCGCCAGAGACCTCTCACGGCCACTTCCGTGAGTTAAGACCCGGTCGCCGCTGCACTGCACTGCTGTGCCGGTTACCGCAGAAGCTGTCCGCAGTATAAGATATATGTATATATAATATATATATATATATAATACGAATAAAAATTAGTCTAAGGACCAACTTGTAGCTCGGAGCGCCAGGTCTTCAGCCCTTCGAGCTGGCGCATTTGGCCTTTGGCGTAGGTGCCTCAAATGGTCGCCAGCTGCGTGTCCATGTGTGGTGCTGGTTTTGCGTGTGGCTTTAAACACATTAGTCCATGGAAGGACTTGGAGATGTTGGGGTTGACAAAAGTTGATATGTTCTTGGCGGCATTTTTTTCGGAATCCTCATTTTTAATGGTCAAACGATGGTTAAAACCGCAGTTTATTTGGGTGTTTCCAGCGGTTGGGCTGCCAAGGCAGCTCTGTGCAGCTTGCTGGACCAGCTTCCCCGGCTGGTTTTTCATATGTTGTTTGTGCAGCTGTTCTCTGAGACGGAGGTGACAACCATGGTATGTGTGGATTGGCCAAAGGGCATCAATGGGCCGCAATTTTTGCTGGATTTTTCATGATTTTTCCCTGTGCCTAGTATGCTCTTGCAAACAACCATACAGAAACCATCAATTTTTGAGGGATTGATCATTTCGACACATATGAACAATGTCGAGATTGGTCAATACCTCCATCATGAGAGTTGTTTGCCCTACAAAAATGGAAGCCCACAGACTCGGAATGGTTGAATGGTTCCAGACAATCCACCATTCCCAGCACCATCCCTGCGATTCCCTGCGTGTCTCGTAGGGGTTGGCCCGTGCCAGACCGATGGCAAGCACTGTGGAAGTTCTTCAAGCGGCCTTCCAATCTCCCTGGGCAGCTCTACCAGCTGCGCTGGCAGTCACTGTGCTCCAAGAGGGGCCCCTTTGGACGGTCCAGGAAGAGTTTGGTGGTATCACGCGTACTTTCCCAAGCCACAGCACATCCCAAATAAATGTCAGCTTCACATTTGAACAGAAGTATGCAAAAGTTCCACCTGTCTTGTGAAGACTCGTCTTTGCTGCAAAACTTGCAATTATGTTCATGTTTTCGGACAACTGTTTGAAGGGCAAATGTTCGATTTCGGTAGTCTGGGGGTAAGCGACTTCATGCAGCGCTGAGGAGCGATCACAGGCGGGCAGGTGAAATCGGTACCTGGGGTAAGGGTCTCACGAATTCAAATTTGACAAAAGCATGGTGCTTGCCGCACCCATGTGTGTCGGTAAAAAATCGGACACTTCAGACCTACTCGATGTATGATGTGCACAATTTTCTAGTACAGGGCGGAAATATATGCAGACGTTACTGTAAGATACTGTAAGCATGTAACAGCATGTAATGTAATATTAATTGTATATGTTATATATATATATATGTTATTATTTACATATATATATATACACATACATACATATATATATATGTACATATATAAATATATATGCATATGTATATATATATGTATACATATATATATATATATATATATATACATGCATATATACATACATACATACATATATATATATATATACATACTGTAAATGGAGAGGATTCCCTGTCAGACCGGGCATGCTGGCCCTCAACTTCTGGAGGTTCACATTGCACAGCTCACAGCCTGCTCTTTGGGCCCAGCACCTGGCTGTAGCAGCTGTAACTTTCATGATCTTCTGCTGTTGTCTCAAGATCGGGCACCCCAAATTTGATATTAATCCAGAGGTGTACAATCATGTTAATCATATTCATTCATGTTTATTCAGTTTCAATTATTTTCCGTATTATGAACTGTTAACCCCAGACAAATCCATATGTAGATTCACTCTTTTGCTCATGCATGAGATTATCAGCGAATTTTAGTCCTTTGCGGGCCAAAAAAGTGAACCACCTCCCTCATAATTAAGAGCCTCATCCTACCAACCTTGCCAGATTCCTGCAGCCCCAGAGGCTCAAAGGATCCTCCGCAATGCGGCCATAGGCCACAAGGGCCCTGGTGGCATGGCCATAGTGACCCGCTGTGTGCTGGTCCAACTTAGTCTCCTCGCACTCTGCGTTTTGCTGCGGAACTTTCGCTCCGCAACTCCTCCCCCGAGGGTGGAGCTGAGCTGCGGACGCTTGGTGTTTGGTTCCAGGTGACCTCTATGTAGACCGCCTTTGGCGATTTTGGAACCGTGTGATCCTTCCACTGCTCTGTTTGTTCGATTTGTAGCTCCCACACAAACACAAAAATCACTGCAACGCTATTTAGCCCTGCTCAACTCTGACTTAAAAGGTGATGGAACAAAGCAATTCTGTTTATTAGGAAACCTCCCCCCATGGGTTCGTCTGAAAAGAGGCAAAGAGATCAAAGAGGGCATCCCAAAATCCCGTGGTCATTTTTGTTTCCCGTAAAAATGTGCATATCATATCATATCATGACCCCCAGGAGCCTCCCAAGGCACCCTCCATGGCACCTGGTCTTCTGGCGTGGCCGCTTTCCGGGGCATCCGCTGCGGCGAGGCGCCTCTAGGGCGCCGACGCTGGCGCCCGGCCGCAGCAGCGTGTAGCGGTGGCATGGCCACGATGGATGGCGAGAGATGCATGCAAGGGGGTGGGCTCAATGAATCTGAGGACAGCTGGTACAAAACTCCGGATCACCAAACCAGAGAGTGACTGTAATATATCAACATGAATCAACATGATGCATCCATTGGTTCTGGGTATGGATGGGTATGGTATGGAGGGTCAACTAAGGCTGGGCACTTCTTTTTGAAGATCACCTAGGTTTTGAATTCTGTATCATAGCTACGTTTTGCTTTCACGACCTCTCCCCCTGAATTTGAATGGGGATTCTAAAAGATTCTAATTTATATGGATCTGAATCTATACTCAACTAAGCCTAACTAAGCCGACTTAATCCACTTTCTGGGCAAGTGCATCACATCCTTGTCCTGTCGAGATGCCCCTTCAGATAATTTGAAACCCCTTCGCTACCTGGACAGTCCACGGGAAAAACCGTCTAAAAGACATGTTGGAATAGGTTCACTTGTCTGATTGTCATTGTCGGTAAAGATGTCAACACTGCCTAATACTGTGGCCATCTCAGCTTCAAATTCTGATTTTTAACTTCAAAACATGGAGACATCCTCGCGTTCATCGGCCCTGGTGGGTTTGTGCGCCACTGGTGGGGCAGTTGCTGTGCTCACTTCAGCCGGTTTGGTACCAGCCATTGGGCTGGCCTTCGGCTTGGGGGGTGGATGGCTGCTGGGGCAGAAGCTCAAGAGCAAGACGCAGAAGCCCCAGGCCTTTGGGGCCCATCGATCCACATGCTGTGGTGGTGGTTGGTGGTGGGTAAGGATGCCCCAAATGAGGATGGATTTGCTGAAGATGATGCTTTTTACTTTCCCATTCATCCAGCATTTAAGGGATCCAGCATTTAAGGGGAATCATTCTTCTCTTATTGGGTTGCAGGTCGCGGCCCAGCCACAGCCAGTGGAAGTTGAAGATGAAACGGATGAGGAACAAGAGGAGGCCATCCAAGAGCTCGGTGAATTCATGGGCGCCGAGGTGGGTGAAGACTTGTGGTTATTGTAGACATTGAATGATTTGAATGTAGATCAATGTGCATTTTATTTAACAAAATGATATAAACACATGGGCTCAATATGTTGAAGACAAAATCAATTTTCGAAGATGTGTTTGATTATGTTTAATGTGGCAAGTGGCAACTCATCACCGCAACGAAGAAAACCCTGAGGTTTTGGGCCGTTTCCTAGGCCGCTTGCAAGAACAAGATCCCAGCAACGGTCAGCTGGATGGGCCCGAGGTGAAACTTATCCAGGATGGCCTTCATCAGGCCTTTGATCAGAGCCTCGGCCAGTGATGGGGGGATTCCTGGGGATATCCCAGGGATAGTGGGCTGATTTTTTGGACAGCATGAGTTCAAGGCTTCATTTTTCAAACCAAACCGAGCAGCTATATAATCGGCGTGGAAAAAAACATGATTGTCCCCGTAAAGATGAGATTGTGAGATGTGTTCGAAACCATAAACCAGGGTTTTGCTCCCAGATTCTGGGGCCAGGAAACCAACAGAGATCAACTCAAGAGACAAACGCCAAGGTTGTCGTTGCCCAGAAAATAAATCTAGCATTTTGAAGCATGTTGATCCATTTTTGGGGAACAGCACCCAACGGGGAATGCGTTTGTCAACGAAACTTCGCAGTTTTCTATAGGGGAAATTTGAAATGGCTTTGTTTATTGAAGTTTATGACGTTTTTTCTTCCTGCAGAAATCCACAAAATCACCTGATTTTTGGGGGGTTCGGCAAGGAAATCTATCCTGTTTTGCTGTGACCTCCTGCCCAACCTCTGAGGATGCCAAGGGAAAGGTTAGTGCAGTTGCTCATGTTCTTCATGCCGCGCCCGGGGAAACCGCCAACTTTTGAAGAGTTCAGCGAATTTCAGCAGCTCTGCGAAGAGCTTCAGCAGCTGATGCCGCAGGAGGCTAGAGAATGCATCTTGGATGTTTCATTAAGGTAAAAGTCCTGTTTTTTTTTCCCCTGGAGGGATGCAACTACGAGAATTGGGATCACCCGAGATTGTTGACATGTCCATTTGGTTACTGTAATTCACCAGTTCCTCAGTTCGTAGTGGGATCCATATAAGCATAACTGGTTTTAGCCAAGAATTGTTTTTTTGGTTCACGCAGCCTGGGTACTTACAGTATCTAAATGTATCTAATATGACTCTATACTTGGAAGCCAACTTGTGAAAGGTAGCTTCAGCACCAGAAAAAACAAAGTGGAACGACTCTGTGGTGGCCACATTTCTTAGTTTACTGTGCATCCTGGACTGTTATGAGTCTGCAATTTCGTTTGAGGGTTAATCGATGTTAATCGAGTACCCATAAGTTGGGGTCTGCTTCATCAGAGCCTACCCGTCTCGGTAATCAGGTAATCCAACATCGCCATGGACAATGACCTTTATTTACTCATGGATCTATGGTGATTTTCCATCGTTCTGTTGGAGGGTACAGTTAGGTGGTAAACCCTTCGGTACGGAAACCTTGCTATGGGCAATCACTATGGATAATATTGTAGATAAGGGGAAATTTCCCCTGACATGTTTGATTCCTGAACTGAGTGTTCAATCCTTTTTGGTGGTATGATGTGGTATGGTAGGGTACCTCAAAGAGTAGGATAAGCATGGATCAGACACACGTTTTGTTTATTCCACTCCAGCAGTTTTTGTGGTTCTGGGGTGGCCACAGTTTTCCTCAGTTCCAAGGCATGGAGAGGACCAACGGGAACTTCCTGCAACATGTGCTGCAAACCATGCCTGGCAGCCAAATAAAGGCGCCACAATCGGAAGGGCAGCCTGCACCCTCTTGAGATGAGCACAATGCGAAAAAGTGGCCGGGCTGGCACGGGTGGCGATGCTTGGATGTTCCTGGAACTTGGTACAGTAAATGATGTGGATGGGTAGAAGTTAGCAACATGATAAACCCTCAGAATTGAATCTGAATGGAATTTGGACATGTTTCTCATATACCAAGCGATAAACCATGGTATCCAGATGTACAGTATCCAGGTCATCATCCCAGGTGCCACGGAGATGCTTCAGACAGGGTCATTGGGGTGACTTCAGAATGTTGGCCGGAATGCATGGTATCTTGAGATATTCAGAGACCTTTTGCACAAGATGTTTGGTGTCAGATAGCTTCATTTGAATTCGAAGTCTCTGGCAGGACTGCTTGAATCTAAACGTCTTTGTTCCGCATCTCGGCGGTGAAATCTGTTTTTTTTTGAAGCATACATGCTGATCTCTAGTGACTCTAGTGATAGCGCAATTCAAGACAATTCAATAAGGTAGAAACTGGAAAGAGCCCCTTTGGATTAAACAGTGGAAGCCACAACCATGACCAATCCATTTCGACCTATTGCTTTTTTTTTTGTAAGCCCTGGGTCAGCATATTTGCTTATTCTCTTGCCACACATGGAGACCGTTAGATATTAGGGAGTGTTGTTTTGCTGCATCAAAAGGTTATAGCCAGTGTTGGTGCCACATCAATCCCTTCCCAACAATTCGCAGCTAGTGAGCAGCGAGGTCGAAGTATTTGGATGGCACTGCCAGACTTCCAGTGATCGTGTGGATTCACGGTGGTTCGAATATCGAGGGCTCCGTGGAATTCTACGGTCCCATTGAGATTCCTTGCTGAGAGTGTTGGATGGCTGGTCATCAAATCCCGCACCTCATATATATATATATATAATATATATACACACATGTAATATATTTTTCTTTACACACACACATATCTATATATATATATATTATTATATATACTTGTACATAGTGAAGCACAAGCAAGTTCATAGATCCGATAGCAAACGCCCGGGTTTCTTGAGGATGCTGGTGAGCTATTAATGGAAAAGGGGCTCCTGTTCACGTGAAAAGGATTGAAAAGGCATAATAACGAAAAACGTAGCCACAAGCGTGACAATCGTTTCATAAGGAATATGCAGCTAGTTTCTGGATCTTTCTGGAGTGTTTGTGCGTATGATGCCACCCGACTTGGTGTGGTTTGGTGTAACAAGTGAAGTGTTATTGCATCAGATTCCAGCCACTATAAAACATTAAATCACATCCTGTGAGGCATGGGTTCACACCACCAACTAGGTTCTTCAGTTGCCCTGCCAGCGAACAGTTCCTGACCGCTTATGACCAGGAGCATCGTTCAGAAGCGCGACTGCGTTTTGGTGGCCATGAATTATCGGCTGGGCATATTTGGCTATTTGGCCTTGAGAGAATTGGCAGATGCCCGTCTGGGAGGATGGGTGGACAACTTCAAATTTGAACTATCTTCGGAAGGTCAACTGGACAGAAAAAAACTTTATGATCGATCACTGGCTGAGGGTCTTAGATGGACAATTATTATGCGTTCAGAAAGTGGCACCCAAGGAGGTTGACCCACGAGGAAGCAGCGGAAATCTGGGCATCACTGATCAGCAGCTCGCACTGCACTGGGTGCAGCAGAACATTTTGGCGTTCGGCGCCTTGGTTTGCCCAGGACCTAGTCTGGTATTTCATGCTATTCCATTGTAAATAGCTCAATAGAAACCCGGGGAGATCCTATTTTTTGCATGTCTCAGGCGATTTTTCCAAGATGTTTGCCCCTAGATTGGTTTGTTGGTTAGTATTATTTTTGAGCTGGACACCTACAACCAAGTCTGCAAAGACAACTTGTTTGGGTTCCAAATCCATTTCTATGCTGCATATGACCTTGAAGAGCGGTCCGTTCTTGTTAGGAAAGGGGATTGTTGCCTACTCTTGATAATGATTCTCAACTTTGTTTCCATCCATTGTGTCATGGGTGGGCTTGTGAATTGATGAATTAGTGCGACAGCGTTCTGATTGCATCCTTTGAACCTATAGAACACCAAGCACTCACAGTGCTTCACTCTGTGTAGAGTGCCACATGATCCCATTAGAATTCCGGCACGTTCACATGCAACCCCAAGACTTGGGTCCAGCGGGTGATGAAAACCACTGCAGATTTCCTGATCACCATTCACAACTCAATGCTTCCCGCATTTACTTTCAAAGATAACTGCTTCACTTGGATGTGCAGGCCAGCTGCCAGTGGCATGCCACATAGGTGATTGATGACCCCCCAAAGAAATGCCATTGATCCGTTTGATCCCATTTATTTCCATTTATGATGTAAGAAAATATGGTATTTCCACTTTATAACCACAGCCACTATCCAACTGCCTACCTTCCAACTTCAGGTGGAGATCCCAAGCATGTGACCTTGCTGGGGCAGAGCTCGGGTGGATCCAACATTCACGCGCACCTCGCCTCACCATCTAGCCGCGGTCTGTTCCATCGCGCCATCTCTTTGTCAGGAGCGTATTGCGACAGGCGTCCTGGAGATTGGGATACCCCAAGCTGGAAAAAATCCGTAAAGAATAAAGGCATAGGCCCCCTGAGTGTCAGATGTTGACCAGCATAGCTGGGCTGCTACCGCGGCCAACAGCAAACACCCTCAAGCCATCTCAAGCCTAGATTGTCCATGTGTTTCATGCTAGCTACGCCACCGATAAATGTGGACATACGTCATCCGGGTAAGGTATATATTATATATTATATATTTTATATATAATTATATATATATATATATATGTGTGTGTGTATGTGTGTGTAGCCGAATTGTGTATAGATAACGCGGTAAATATATTTCATATGACTTCATATATTTCATGCAATGCAATATCATTTATATAAACATAATATTTAAACATAATATTTATAAAACATATATATATATATATATATATATTATATTATATTTAAACCATCGGGCGAAGCCTCACTAGTCGAATGTGCCAGCAGGATCACCCAACATCACCATGGATCGAAAGACCAAAGAGGATCAGGACCGACGCTTGATTCTTCCAGAGACTCCCTGCGCTGGGATGTTTGGAGAGACATTGTTGGATTGTTTATACACTGCTGATGCGCACACTTTGGACAAAGCCTTGCCAAGTTCTTACAAAATCTTCGACTCTTGGAGCTGCTATGAGCAATTTTGACAGCCTCAAGTGGGGGCAGATACAGTACTTCCATGTACTTCCCATACAACGATGATGTTGCCGTAAGTGTGTGGTTGCTGATGATGCTGATGGTCGTACCTTCCATTTTTCTTGGCCTTCGGGAGATTCCAAGGAACCTCTCTACGACTATCCCAACACCAGCCAGGGCATTGCCTCCCGTGCCAGTGCTTTGCTTTACGTGGACGGTGTCACGGTGAGTGCACCGCCAGAGGAGGCGCTGCGCCAAGGGATCAATGATGTGCCACTTTTGCTGTCGAGCACGCATCTGGGCCGTCTCGAGTTTTCCGGGCGGAACAGGCAAGAGAAACTGGCAAGGAAACTGATCGACCGTCGGTTTATTTTCCCAGCTTCGATTTGAATCCTCGTGAGCTGTGGCCCTATTTTCTGGGGTTCTCTTGGAATTTGGGTGTGGGGACCTTGGCTTGAATGAATTCTATCAATTATTTGGAAACCTCCAAGGTTTCTCAAGATGGTGTGGTTGTAGCGGGGAACTTCTTGGCTTTGGGATCCTCACAGTTTCTCAACCATCCATCATGTTGAATAACCATCACATCATGGGGCCACACATGTCCCACGTTTCACGGGTTGCGATTCAACTCGCCCCAACCACCAGGCCTTTCCCAGAGTACGCCTTATTGAAAAGATTCAATAATGATCGACAGTTTCAACATGGAGGTCTAATTTCAATATATATTGAAATTTTCCCTGGATTCCCTATTGAAACAGGGGTGCATTTTCTAT
>Ga0126342_10013550_pt1 | contig 14424 bp, 18 predicted proteins | sample Cyp1metagenome_FD_92528 | JGI IMG/M metagenome (GOLD analysis project Ga0126342, IMG submission 92528) | Coral microbial communities from Lord Howe Island, Old Settlement Bay, Australia - Cyphastrea 1 metagenome | ecosystem: Host-associated > Invertebrates > Cnidaria > Coral ... | reverse complement strand
TTCCGATGATGAAAACTTCTAAAAAGAAACATTGAACATGTCATTTTTCATCCCCTCTTCCTTGAAAATATTGTTTTTCAAAGCCAACTTCACTCATTCACTCGGACTTAAGCACCAGCAAGTCATTGTGAAAGACTCTAGGACTGCCTGTTCAAGTCCCCTGTGAGACTGTCAGCAGCTCAATCTTCCCGTCCCTTGTGAGCGCTGGGGCCAGGGTGGCTATGTCCTCCACGCACTGCACGCCATGGCTCACCAAAAGCGGAGCCAAGTCCTGCTGCTTGGTCTGCTTGAGGAGGTCCGAGACCTCTTTGAGGCCGTTGGTCGTTTGAGCCAACCCGCTGTGGGATCATTAGCAGCTGAGCCCGCAGCGAGCTAAACCAAATAATGTGAGGTGGAAAATAACCCGAATGTCAAGTTGAGTCTGTTGACCGTGCAATGCAAGCAAGCGCAACTGTGGTGTAAGTTTCCGTTCGTTTGACCGCAAATGGATCCATTGGAGCGATGAGCCCACAACATGGACGTAAAAAATGGTGGAAGGTCTAAATGAACTGGAGTAGGGGGAAATGCCGCTGACAAAGGAAAAATGACCAACCCGACCAACCTCGCTGGCACATACTCCCTCTTTTTGTCTGGGTGCCCGCCTTGTCACACCCTTTTGAATGACGCGAGTCGTTCCCTAGCCACTACCATATAGTGAAGAGCCATTGCCAGCCCGATCACCACGTTATACTCATAGATTGCCTCCAAGCCCGATGGTCAAGGGGCTCGACTTCTCATAGCCAAGTCGGTGACCTTCACTGGGGCTGTTGCCCCTCCATGGCTGCTAATTGTACCCTATCTTGGCCCCTCGCAACCCAGGCCTGTTGCATCTGCCATTGGTAGCTTCGTAGAATTGTCCGGACCAATGTTTCAATGGGGAACGTCATAGCAGCGCAGCTCATCGACTGCCAGTATGACTCTGATGCCTTCAGCTGTCCCCATGTCGGGTGGCCTTCGGGCCTTCTCCTTCGGTCCATGTGAAGTCACTCAGCCAGGGCTGCCGTCGCTTCAGCCGTCATTGCTCCTAGCATCGTCGACAGCTGGGCCAAATTCAGGCGGACTGCCCTCATCGGGTTCCCTGGGCAGGTCCAGGGCCATGCTGAATGCCATCATCAGCAGGCCTACCACTGGACTCGTCACTGCGTCTGGGAAGGCAGCATTCCGGGCCGTTTGAGCATCGGCCATGCTCTCCATCAGCGCCACAGCGAGCGCTGCCATGGCCCGAGGCTGCCCTCACCTTAAATTTTGAGCCTCACAGCTCTGACTGGTGTAAAGCTTTCCACCCGATGTCCCTACTCATCCTGATGCTCCATGAAAATGACAATTTTTTTGTCGCTCAGGCTACCCCGTTTCCTAGAGGAAATTCGGACGGGGATGAATATGCTAGAATGGAGCCCTGACCCTTTCTGCGTAAAGTGCGGCTAATGTGACGCACCACCCTATGCGAAACATCTCACTCAATCTCACTGATACATTTGTTAATTTCTTGCTGAGGATTCAAATTCTATCAAATTCCCAACCCTGTTCTCTGCCCAGCCATCGATGGTATGGAGACTCATCTTCTCCATGACTACATCCCTGTTCTTCATGAGCTCAAAGACCTGCAGAAAATCATAGAAAATCCGAGATGCGCCTGGAATCTTGCAACATATCAGACTCAACAGTTGGCAGGTTACTTGAAGTTGCACTGCTGATGATTCTGCGGGAACTTCCCGCAGACAAAGCAAGATTGTATACAAACAGGATCAAATTGCAAGCTGTTTGGCCGTTACAAGCCAGCGCACTGTCGATGAAAAGCAAGGAGGCTGCACAAAAAAGTGTGTTCAGAGTTCAGATGTGTTCGGGTTTATCTGAACTTTCAAGAGAACTTGTCGGTCGCAGCCAAAAACTTGAAGAAGCCGATCTGGGCTACGGTACAAAGTGCAGCGCATTTCAGTGAATTTCCACTGTCGTAGACTGATAGAGAGGTACGGGGCCAACCATGCCACTACCAATGCAAACATAGATTGATCCAGTAAATGAATGTAAATGAAGAGACATCTTGAATCTTGATACATGTTGCTGATCTGCAATATGTTGACACTCTACGATTGACAATGTGAAAGGCCCGAATGCGCAGGGCTGGTGTGGTGGCCTCATCGGATGCCCACCAGGAATGCACCTCGCGAAAACACGGATGCACGAAGCGTTACACTAGGTGTCCGATTTCAAAGTCCTGGTTGAAGACTTTCTCGGTGATGGGGACGGCTCAAGGTGCCATTATCCAGCAACATTCAGCCGCAAAGTATCACAAGTGGCACCTCTTCCAAGTCTTTGAAGCCAGCCAGGAGGATGGTATCGCAGTCAAAAATGGCCGGGTTGAGATGGTTGGGCTCCTTAGCTCCATAGGAGATGGGGGGCCAAAACTATCCAACCCAACAACAAAATATGGGAAAGGATGGGAAAGGACAAAAGACCAAGTCTGGCACGGCAAAATGATCCCTTCCATCCATGATGTCCCAGAGATCTGGCTTGTCGGTCCTTGGGCAGCTGCTGATGCCAACCAAACCAGCTCAAGAATTCAGCCTATGTTCCCAAAATCTTGCCCGAACGAGAGAAAAATAGAGCAATGCTACACTCAGCGCCCATCCGTACACAAACTTTTCCACCGGCACCCTGGGTTGCAGCACATTGCAGCTGGTAATATTCTGCAGAACACGCTTTCAGCTTTGTGCCAGCAGGATGACTGAGGCGTTTGCCCTGATGATCACCTCCATCTCGTAAATGAAGCGCAATGCATCGCGGTGCCGGTCAGGGCGCCTCAGTGAAACTAGAGAACCATGCGGGGCGAACATTTGGATTCACCGCAAACGTGGCAGCTGCACCAAGTGCAAGCGAAGGATACCAAAGGAAGCAAAACATATGGTCTCTTGTCTGCTCTTGTTTCTACATTCCCTGGAATCCAAGAACCATTAAGCTCACAGCAGCCAACCTCCAGGCCTCCAGGGTATATTCGGTATGTATATTCTTCATCTGTCTGGGCGCACAGCTTCTTGAAAAGACCCAGGAGGAAGTGTTCGGCCTGGGTATCGGAGATATCGGCCGGGCCGGTAAGATGTGAGGCTTGTTCCAGTCCATCGTGCATCTAAAATATTCTAAAATCATCTGTATAAATACATCCAGATATTTCCAGTGCTGTTTCTGAGGTACCAGCATCGCCAGCAGGTTCCCATGCCATGTGATCGCTTACCCCCTGCAGTGTTGGAATCAGAACGAGAAGTATCAACAACTGCGTGAGGATGCAGGGGACACGATATAGAAACATGAAACATGAAATCAGTTCCTTTCTCGATACGAGATATGCTGAGTTTGCTTCGAAACTCCGCTCAAAGTTGGAGCAATCTGGGAGTTCCAGCAGACCTCGAGTGCCTTGCTCGACGGCTCGAAGTCCTGCTGCGACTACTGCGACTGCGACTGCGACGGCTGCGGGACGTGACTGTCCGCTGTTGGGACGTCAGGCCGCGGAACCCATCGGATGCGCCGAATCTCTGCAGATTGGCCTCAGTCAATGGAGACTCTGGGGCCTCTCGAGGTAAATGAATTTCTATGGATGCCACCAAGCAATCCAGGAGTTCATCGTGCTCAACTGACAAGGATGTTGAAACCTCACCATGAGCTAAAAGATTGAACGACAGCTGGGCAGGTTGGGCTTGGTCTCCGCAGTCCACCACTTCTTGTAGGCGATTGCAAAAGGAGTAGCGACTTTGGTCGCTGGAAAGATCCAAGATGCTGCGAGGCCGGTTTATGCCAAGCTCGGAACAAAACTGGTTCATGCCTTGACTGAAAAATAAAATGTCAAAGGTGTGCACTTCGAAAACCACAACGAGGTTCTCATCCCTGGTAACCAATGGACCCTCTTCCAGCAAAGGTGCCACTTGCTCTACATCCTGAATCTCCCTCACGCCAATCAAAAAGCGTCTCTCGTTGTACAAGTTTCTGAATTGAGCGTGAAAGACTTCTACTTTCACACGATTCTGATCTGCGTCCAGCATGTCTGCATTCAAGGCCATGACAGGTGCATCATCGGAGGATTTGGCGAAGTGGGCTTTGATGCGATCTTGGTCTTCTGGATCAAAACAATCCAGGAATGACCTGTCTGCCATCCCAGGCAAGCTGACTCTTGACCCAGAGTGCAACAACATGGAGGAAAGCCGTCGCGAATCATGCGAATCCTCTGTGAGGGTCAAAGATTCATCTAGTTCCAAGACTGCATCATAGCATACCAACAGTAGAGAAGACACAGCTCCAAGCTCAACTGATCTTTCCGTCAGATCCATCTTCAATCTGATGTTGTAAATGATCACCCTTCGGGTAGCAGCAATGCCCACAAAACAGAGCAGAAAAAAGAGAGCAATGAACTGTGGACTCACAGGCATCTCTGAGTCTGCATGAAGGCGCGTCAATCTCATGGCATAAAGGAAATGCACGAATGTGCTGAAGGCATAAGGCCAAGCATACTTGGTCAGGGCTGCTAAGAAAAACTCCGCTTTTGTGCTGAGACTCATAAACTCTCTGGCATCCATAATGTTTGAAGCTGGCAGAAGGGCGAGGATCGACAGCAAGGAAGTGGCAACATAAAACACATCCAGGCTACGTGGAGTGATGAGGTTGGGTTTCAGGCTGACGACCAAACCAACAGTCGCAAAGAAAAAAGTTGCAGGTCAAAGTGCGGAGAAATGCGTTCACGACCTATGGCCAGCATCAGCTGCTGTAGCGTCAAACGGAACATGCTGCCGGCAGTCAAAAGAATCCATACGAGTCTCGTCATTCGGCATTTGAGAGCGTCGACTTTTTCTATGAGCCGATGATCCATCTGCGGGCAAATTACAGCCCACCACTTCTGCACTCGAAGCCGGGCTTCCAGAATCTGCTCTGAGGAAGTGCCAAATGTTCGGCAGCAAAAGGCTATGCCTCTAGCCAACCATATGCATTGAAGCAGCAATGTGCCAGCCCAAATCCGTGTTCCAAACTCCTGCATTAAAAGTTAAAAGTAAAAGGCTGTACAATAGCAGGCCCTGCAGAACTCAGTTTCTTGAGCCCAAAGGCGATGAAAGGCCAGGCGAGTGGGAAGAATTCAACAGGAAAAATCATGTGCTTCCCCTGACAAAGCCATGGCTCGGAAGCATTCAGAACCGCCACCCTTGTCACCTTTGAAGAACGGCTCGACTTGACTTCTCCAAAGGCTTGACATCTCTGAGTGTCAAGCATGGACGTCCCCCATTGGCCGCAAAACAGAAAGAGAAATGCAGGCCATGTCTGTGTTTTCTTAGTATACATGCCGCTACTTGTTACATCTCCCATTGGAAAAAATGGTTCGATCTCGGGAAACAAAATTCGCTGGCTTCCTTCCAATTCCTTCAGTAATCCTGGAGATGCACTGATCTTTTCCTCCAAATCCAAGGGCTTAGCGACTTCTTTAGTCTTCAAGCTTTAAGGAACTCCTCTTTGAGGAGACGACCTGGTAGGAAATTGTTGTACTTTGCACATCTTCATCTGGAACCCGCACTTCGGATCCAAACAGCTGGCTGAACGCGCTCAGTCACTCGAGGCCTCCGCCTCACCGCTAAGATAAAAAGTGGACAGCTGTGGGCTTCTTAATTCATTCACTTCAGCTTTGACTTAGTGACTTAGTGAAACCATGTGAAACCTATGACATTATGTAGTGAATTCTATTTTGACATGTGTTTCCAGCTGTTCCATCCTGTATCTGTTGACCAGTTTATGTATGCATAATAAGAGCACAAGTGGATCTCTCTCCCTCTCTCTCTCTCTCTCTCCCTCCCTCTCGCCAGAACAGTGGACCCAGAATCCAAAATACTGATGCTCTTTAATGCTCTTCATCAATCTTAACATGTGTTTTTTGTGAATACACTCATCCCGCTGTGTGCAATTGCTCCTTGCCAGAAGCTCTTGCACCAGAAGCCTTGGTCGGATGCAGCTGCGGCCCGACTCAAAACCCATCACAAATCTATATATACGAATCACCCATCTCCCCTCTCTCTCTCTCTCTCTTTCTTTCTTTCTCTCTACATCGCCATCTCAGAAATCATCCATCATCCAAGTCATTTCTGGGATATAATACTAGTTAATATGTCAAATCTTGGGGAATCGCGTTGAGGAGAGATAATTGAGGATACATAAGCAAACTGGGGCTGGTGCTCTGGTCCTGAACTTGCCCTCCTCTGGCACGTAGGCCAGAAGCAAAATGGGGCGACGAGCCTTGGAGCAAGGCTAAGACATTCAGGGTCACTGGAATGTTGCCTCAACAAATAATCAATCAAAGTGGATGTATGTGGATGTGACCCGCAACAAACTAGAATCTAATACAAAGGGTGCTCTCTTGTATCAAAATCGGACAAAGACATAAGCTTTGTTTGGTGACAGAAATAGTTGGATCAATGTTCAGGATGCAGCTGACTGGAGCGGCTTGCTGGCCCAAGAAACGAGACACTGAGCTCCCAAGTCTACTTGAGATGCCAGTGCCGGCAAAGTGCCATCCTGCTTCTTCACCTTGGCTGAGCATGTTGAATCACACGCTTGCCCCCATGGCTGGCCAAGACAATCCACGCAATCCAATGCCGGCTGAATCTCACCAAACAAGTCACAGGTCGGCGCCGCTTTCGATTTGCCCACGACTTAAAGGCTGGATGCAGGTCCCCCTCCTTCCAAATGCCCGCCTCACAAATCTCAATGACTGCACAGGTTCCAAAACCAAATTATCCCGCATTGAAAGAACGACATCCCTCAATCTTTGAACCCTTGAGACAGAGATCAGATAGAGAGAGAGAGAGAGATGGCAGAGATGAAAATTCCTTCAAGGGCGTCCCTGTACGCCCCGGCCTCTTCCAAGGTTTGCGCCACGCATTTGGCACCTCAACAAGTTGTATCCGAGCTGACTGATGTGCTCTTTGCTGTTTGTCTATGCGTATATGCGTGGCAACTCGCGACCAAGCGTATGGGACATTGCTGGACTTTGCTCTAGTTTCTGTACTTAGTAACTTGAATTTGTGATGTTGCGGATTGGCCCCAGCATGCACAGCACAATGGAGAAACCTGTGCACTTTTTCCAGAAAGACAGCCACAGTGCCCCGCCCTTGGAGGCCCCGGCTATAATACAAGCAGTTGAAGTTCAGCTGCAGCCTTTTTGAGGGGAAAACGAAGCTTCTGCCAAGCCCAGTGGTGCAATATCTGCCATCTCGTGGCGGGTCAAATCACTGTTCGGCAAGGCTGCACCATGGCTGACCTTGGCAGTCTGGGCTGCCGAAAGCCGGGAAGTCAAAGTTCATGATGGCAAAAGTAATCTGAATCTGAGGCCATGTATCCAGAGCAGGTCCTTGCAGCAGCCCTGCCACATACTGCAACTGATCGGCGTAACATTGGTCAATGTCTGCCTGGCAGTCCCGCGTCATGTCTTACAGATCTTACAGTGGCAGCCTCCTCCAAGCGGCACAATCAAAGCCCTGCCATCGTTCATGGTGGGCATTTCAGAAAAAGTCCCAGGCAAAGGAGGAAGGCACTGGGTCGACCTGGTCGATACTCTGAGGAACTTTCGGTTCCCAGGAGTTCCACTTTCTCCGCTCACAGCACTCTTCTTCCCAAGCCTGCGGTGAGCCTCCAGCTTTCAAGTGCTCTTCAATCGCATGCAGTGGCACTAAAGCTCTTCGGCAATCCAACCAGTAGTCCCTGCGCCATGTCCTTATGCAGTTATGCAGTCCGACCCAGTGGCACAACACCACGATTGTAGCATCCCAATTTTTTAGTCACAAACAATCCCAAAACATGACTCACACACACACACATCATGCTGGATACATTTTGCCGCGTGTCGGCACCACTTGAAAGCAAAGCTCCCTTGCAGTCAGTCTGCCCGTCTGGAGTATCTGCTGCACGTGTTGCAATCGCTGGTAGGCAGCAAGGGCCTTTCAGGTTGCCGCGGTGGAAGTGGCAGCATGTGCTACAAGGGGACTCAACCCCTGGCAGCCCTGCAATTGATTTTTTTTTTGATATCATGTTATTTGACTAGCGCTCTTCTAAGGTGAAGGTATATAAACGGGTGGGCTATCATGGCCAGTCATTCAGCTTGCATGTTAAACTTTGATGTTCTAAGCCACCAACAGGGGCAATGAGTCCAGCCAGGAAAAACATCAGCCTCAGCTTCAGCTCGTGCTTGTGAGGCACCCGGTGCCGCTCCCAGGTGTTGCTGCAGCTTCCGGCGGACTGCGTTTGCATCCAAGGTGACCAAAGCAACGGCCAAATCGTTGTCAAAGGCTTCTGCAGCTTGTGGCCTTCAGCTGAACGTTGCGGCGAACAAATAGAGTTCCAAAGGATCAATTTGTTTGGAGTCGAATGTTGTTAGAAGGGGTTGCGCCACATGCTTTTCATAGAGCACTGTTTATGTTTTTTTGTTTAATCTTGCAGTTCTGGTTCCCAAGAGGCTGAAGGCGCATATGGATGCATATGGCTGGCTGGTCACGGCTGGTCGGTCGGCCAGCTGGCTGGCTGGCTGTGTGCCGCAGTGACAAATAGTTTGACCCTGTTGTCCTTCATCCCAGCACACAAGTGGACCAAGTAGACTGCAACTGCAAAGATCTAACCAACAAAGTCTTCTGAGGCAAGCCACAACTCCAAACACGCAGGAAACCAGTAGGTATATGCCACCATCTGTTCCTCATCTGACTTCATCTGCCCAACAAAAAAATTGACAATGAACCATTGAACACGCAACGCGCACTTGCAAGACCGCATGTCGTCGTTGGTTTTTGAGAACTCTTTGGAGTAATGGGAAAAATTCCCTGGAAGGCCTTATAATGCCGTGATCGACGTGTATGGTTTTTGGCTTGGCCAACTTGCCATGATAATAGGAACTCACTTAGTTCTTTGCAAATTGAAAAGGGAATTCTACACTTCAAAACAGGTACGTGGATTCTGCGTCCGGAATCCATTTCTGTGACTTGTAACAGCCACTTCGTTGGACTGTCACTGTTACAAGTCAGGCAGTCCCCCTGTTTTGATGATTTGACTGAGAAAATCGCGCAAAAACGCAAAACGCAAAGAACGAACAGCCCTTTGGAACAGGGTTTGACTCACACACGAAGGCCGCGTTCACCGGAGCCCAATGGCATGGTATACTTCGGATGGAGAAAAACCCTGCTGTGCATACAAAAGTGCAAGCTGACGCAAACTACACTCAATTGCTGAAGGCGGAAACGAATATTTCCTAATCAGGCGAGCTGGGCTTTTCAAGCCGCTTAGTCTGAGACGGAAAGACCCAGCTGATGCAATATCTCGAATTTGACGCCAAATACTTCCGAGTGCGCTGAAGTAGTGACTGCTGAGGCTGGCTTTCACAATGGTGATGAAGAGGTCGTCAACTTTGATGGACCTGACAGGGACAGACGAGCACCAGAACCTTCATAATGATGAAGAGGTTGGCAACTTTGATGGACTTGACGTTGTAGGCTCGAGTTGAACGAAGCACTACCGAGTGAACAATGAAAAAGCACTACTGAGTGAAAAATGAAAAAATGAATTCACAATCCAATTAACAGGTGGTTCAATCAGAGGCCAAAAAAATGGCAATCAATACGCCGGGCATTTCATGGGTGGCAAAGCACCCGAAGTTTTCAAATGCAACATGGGGCCATTCACGTCACTTCAAAGGCAGGACTAGATATTGCACCTTATCCAAAAGAAAGTTTTCAATGGATCAACGCTTCTGACACACAGAAGATGAACACACTTGCGCTGTTGCTAGAGCCTGACAGGGACAGACACAATTCACGGAAAGAGCCTCAGAACCTGCGAACAGGTCAATCAACTGGAGGACTTCAGTAGCCGGTAGAACCAGGATCACGACCGGACCATGACGGAACCGCGGCCGAAACACACTTGCAAGACCGCATGTCGTCGTTGGTTTTTGAGAACTCTTTTGAGTAATGGGAAAATTCCCTGGAAGGCCTTATAATGCCGTGATCGACGTGGGTGGTTTTTGGCTTGGCCAACTTGCCATGATAACAGGAACTCACTTAGTTCTTTGCAAATTGAAAAGGGAATTCTACACTTCAAAACAGGTACGTGGATTCTGCGTCCGGAATCCATTTCTGTGACTTGTAACAGCCACTTCGTTGGACTGCCACTGTTACAAGTCAGGCAGTCCCCCTGTTTTGATGATTTGACTGAGAAAATCGCGCAAAAACGCAAAACGCAAAAAACGAACAGCCCTTTGGAACAGGGTTTGACTCACACACACACAATTTCAATGGCTGGAACCAAATATCCCCAAACGTCCACGAGAATTTTAAACCACTTCACACGAACAAATAAACCATCACAAAAAACATTGCAAAAACTACAAAAACACTTGCCATCACAGACTTAGCCGCCGTTTTGTCAAACAACTCCAAGCTTTCAGATGGAAATGCTCCCAAAACGCGCGTTCCATCAATACTGACAAGCCTGAAAGATTCAGAGTCCTCGGTTGATGCTGGATGATTTTGATTGTCAGCATGAAGATCTTCAACCCACACTCTAGATGAATCTATACAGCATCTACAAGTATCATCAAGTATCTACAGTACAGTGTGACGGTGCTGGCACTGAACCATCTTTGAAGGTGCAGAGACGCAGCAAGTCCATTTCTTCCTAACGTTCATTACGATCCACATGACATCTCCGATCAGAAACATTAAACATTGCTGGATAAAACTTTAGTACTTTAGGCAAGACTCCCCTTGTTGCAGCATCAGGTTTGATGGCCCGCCATCACGCTGTAGAGTCACACAGGCCAGCGCGCAAAGTTCATGGACATTTCGCACATCCAGTTTGGATATCACTTCAAAGAAATCAGCATCCGTAGCTTCCTTTGGTACAACAGGCACTGAAGAAACCAAAATATGGAAGCACGAACAGCACCAACATGATCCAAAACACGCCAAATGCCACTGGGGCTGAGGCTTCAACTGATTGCTACTTCCTTCTTTCACCAAACCGTTCTGAGGGAAGAACAGAAAGGAGGTGCGATGAGGTTCGTATGCCATGCCAATCTGCCAATCAACCTTCCCTTTCCGGCGCTTGCTAGCTGATGTTTTGGGATTGTCCTCCTTTATCCTCCTTTCCTATCCCAACTGCTGCACATGTACAAGCCCAGCTGCGACTCAATAGCAAAACACAAGGAACGTCAACCCGTCAACATCCCTGAGCGCAACAACAAACATAACAAATAATCACAATAGCGACAGTAAGTAGACCCACTCACCCAAGAAAACCGGGAAACATATTACACACATTTAAACAGATTGAAAAAGAAAGGCCATCAGAAAATGTCTGAAACATCCTGCACCAGGCCAGGCTCTTCCCTGTACCAATCCCTCATAAGAGCAGCTTCTCCACATTCCTTGCCATCAGGGGTGGCTGCGTAGGCCTGCAGCAGATCTATGCATCCGAAGAAATTTGCCAAGCGAGCGGCAGCTTTAGAGCCCTGGTTGGTGCTATTCCCAAATGATTTCATCGATCCGTTGATTCCATTGGCCGCCTTGCTGGCCTTGCCATTGACGTGGATGCACTGCTCGATCGTGACCCATGTGTTGGTCGGCCAAGTTGTGCTTGTATGCTCTTCCTGCCCTGATTGCCACAAGTGTGTATGCTGCCTCAACAACCTGCAGGTTCAACCGCGAGAAAGCCAACAAACGCGAGGAACATCAAGGAACACACTAGGGAAAACATGGAACAATTATATAGAAGATTTTGGAAGATTTCGGAATGTTTTAGCTGAAGCTAGCATAACAGAGTGCAGCCAGCCAACTCAAGGATAGTCTGTGGAGGTGCAAGCTCCGTGCCCAAGAGATTCAGGTCCACTGCAATGCATGGCGCCACCACATGACCCATGCCCATGAGATCAGCCAGAAAGAAATGCGACTCTTCCCTGGTTGCCTTGAAGGGCACATCACCACGATATTTTACCACCGCGTTGGCAACACCACGACATAAGATGAACCCCACGATGGTACTTTCATCGTTTGGCTTCAAGAGTTTGACCTCTGCTTCCTCGTGAATGGGTGGCCGTTGCAGGAGGTCTTTTAACTCAACACAACTGCTTGGAAGGCGACGATGTTCCCAGCAAATCGAGAGGGCCTGCTGTGCTGCGTACAAGGCTTCACAGCTGATGACGCCTTGTTCCAGCTGATCCGAAAGTTTCCGCAGCTGTTCTGCCAAGCTCGGCGCGGCAATAGAGCTGTCACTGTCGTCCCCGTGTCCCCCAGTGGTCATGATCAAAATTGAACAAGGGAGTTCTTGAGCCAATTCACAGGAAAAGAGTTGTATAAACTGCGAAACCTAAGCTATGGTGAGCAATCGCCCAGCTTCAACGGCTGTTGATTCACGACAGCATACCAGAGTGCTACTCTTCATCGACACTGACTCTAGGCCTCTAGGCTCCACACCTCCCAAATTGGCGATCTCACCCCCAGGCTCAGGGAAATCTGGAATGCTCGGTAAGCCTGTCATGGTGTCGTTCTTGCTGTCATCCACGGCCTCAGTGCTTGAACTTGTAAGAGATCTGTGACGCAGCAGGTTGCACATGTCGTGTGATGATGTATGATGAAACATGATGCGCGAAAATATTCGAAGACATGGACGGGGTAAGGCTTTATCTCTCACTTTGGAGGTTGCAGGATGCACGTTGCACATATTACAAATCAGGAACACGTCATTAAAAAGAAGTCACTTGATCTAATAAATTACTGGCATATCTTGCAGTGCAACGTTCAAAAGAGATCAAAAGAGATTGGTTGCCATTTGGTTGCCATTTTCAAGAATCCACAGCCCGCCTTTTCCCTACAGAATCATTGTCTGGATAGCGATAGACCTGCGTTCCAAGGTTCCTCCACGGTCAGATTTGCCCAGCGGTCCAGAAAAACCACTTCCTGCGTGGGCCGATAGCTGTGGCAAACTCTGTGGAGTCGTTCGAGGTTTGCGACTTCGCTTCAAAATGGCGGCTTTTCAGCCTACTATATACGATAACCGCAACATATATTATGGTATCATTATGTGATGCATCAATCATAGCTGAATGATGGTGAACCAGAAAGCTGATACAGTTCTCTGTAATTCACTCTGACTGCACCGCTAGACCCTGGCCAATTGCTTGAAGAAAAACAATGCTGAGAAACGAGAACAGGCCGAGCACGTCGCCAGATAGTGACCTATTGACACGTCACAGATGTCACAGAACTCCCTCTTTCAAGCCTCCACTGTGAGTCCACCTGACCCCGTTGACTCCAGAATGTTGAAGAGTGACTTCCTAAGCGGCTGGCACGGCAAGCAAACACTCCCCAACACAAAAACGCCTGTGCAAATCGCTCAGCTAAGCGTCAAATGCCCCCGAAAACCATAGATTCGACAGGCACGTTTGAACTCTTTTAAGGACAAAGACTTGGAGTTGTCTTCGTCAAAGACCTCAGGCAAAAGCAAAGAGGATAAAATGACGGGCCTAAAGCCTACCTCTTTACCGACGTTGAATATGGGAAGGAAGTTCGGAAGAGAGGCCATATAGCCAACAAAATCGGGCTAATACTGAACGGACTATATCATTTGGGCAGCATATCAAGTTGGCAAGTTCAAGAGCCCAAAACAGTAACGGAGCAATGAAGATTCGACTGAGGGCGAAGCAGTGAACATGGACTTTACACTCCCAAACTCTTTCACGGCCCAGTTGCGGAAGTCCTCAGTGAAGGCGGAAAAGAAGTGACCGAACATCAAATGAGTTCGCTACTGTTCAGCAATTTGCTTACCCGCATGCTGCTTGACACTTTGCGCAGCAATGGAAGTCATAGGCCAATGACGCGAAATAGATTGAAACACATCACAAGAAATCAAAATGGGCGCGGAATTCAGTTGACATTTTTTTTTGATTTTTTTTTTGGTTCGGGGTTGGGTTCCTTGCTTTTTCATTGTTTTTCCAGCAGTTTTCATCAATTTCCAATTGTTTTCGCTAGTTTTCCAGCGTTTTTCCTCCATTTTCCATAGTTCGCTATGATTTTCTAGCGCGTTCCATCAGTTTTCCATAGTTTTCAAAAATTGTCTAGCGTTTCCCTCAGTTTTTCGATGGTTTTTCTTGTTTTTCTTCGCTTTTGCATTGTTTTTTCTATGTTTTTCTATATTTGTCGTTGCTTTTCTAGCGTTGTTCATCCGCGGGAGGAGGGCTCTTTTCAATAATTGTTGAGTATATGGGTCTTGTTACTTTGTTCTTGTTGTTCTTCTTGTTGTTGTTGCTGTTGTTGTTCTATTTCTATCGCAGTTATTCCTCTGTCTATCGATCTATCTATATTTTAATAATTGTTGCGGTTGTGG
>Ga0126342_10013549_pt1 | contig 14425 bp, 14 predicted proteins | sample Cyp1metagenome_FD_92528 | JGI IMG/M metagenome (GOLD analysis project Ga0126342, IMG submission 92528) | Coral microbial communities from Lord Howe Island, Old Settlement Bay, Australia - Cyphastrea 1 metagenome | ecosystem: Host-associated > Invertebrates > Cnidaria > Coral ... | reverse complement strand
TGGAGCCCAGATGGCCAGAAGGTGGCCACTGCCTCGGATGACAAGACCTGTCGCATCTTTGATGTGGCTTCCAAGACCGAGGAGGCAAAGTTTCAGCATGGCAATTGTTTGTATTCAGTGGCTTGGAGCCCAGATGGCCAGAAGGTGGCCACTGCCTCGGATGACAAGACCTGTCGCATCTTTGATGTGGCTTCCAAGACCGAGGAGGCAAAGTTTCAGCATGGCAATTGTGTGTATTCAGTGGCTTGGAGCCCAGATGGCCAGAAGGTGGCCACTGCCTCGGATGACAACACCTGTCGCATCTTTGATGTGGCTTCCAAGACCGAGGAGGCAAAGTTTGAGCATGGCTATTATGTCCGCTCAGTGGCTTGGAGCCCAGATGGCCAGAAGGTGGCCACCGCCTCGGAGGACAAGACCTGTCGCATCTTTGATGTGGCTTCCACGACCGAGGAGGCAAAGTTTCAGCATGGCAATGGTGTGTATTCAGTGGCTTGGAGCCCAGATGGCCAGAAGGTGGCCACCGCCTCGGAGGACAAGACCTGTCGCATCTTTGATGTGGCTTCCACGACCGAGGAGGCAAAGTTTCAGCATGGCAGGTGTGTACGTTCAGTGGCTTGGAGCCCAGATGGCCAGAAGGTGGCCACCGCCTCGGAGGACAAGACCTGTCGAATCTGGTCCTCATGGAAGCCTCCGTTGTCGTACACGAAATCCTGCTTTTTGCAGTCCATTCATGTCCCCGATAGTGGCTTCGATACGGTCTGCTTGCTGGGCATTCTGAATGTGACGGTCCTGGGGCTCCTTTGCTACCTGCGTTTGTTCCAAGCCAAACGCTGGATCGACCCAAAACTCGAAGAGGAGTTGCAACTGGTGGAAAGGAAGCCCACAGCTGGTTGGGACCTGATGTTCAGGACCGATGCCGCAGGGATGAGTCCCATGAGCCTAGCAATTGAAAGTGGAAATGTGCAGTGGATGGCTGCCTACATCAACAAACACGCACTGAATTTTTGCCACCAAGAAGGTGGCTTGAACTACCAAACAAAGTGCCAGTACCTGACGGCTGCCAGTGGAGCTATTACAAAAATGTTAGCAGATCAGACTCTTGGTAGCTTGAGCGACCCGCTGAGCGAACTGTTGAAACTCTTTGTTTTGCCAGTTGAAACGAATCCTCACAGTGGGGAACAGGCGCCAAAGCAGGGCAATGCAGCTATCCAGTTGTATCCAATCATGTCTGAACACATCTGGTGGCCACAAGGCTTTGCCAAAGAAAAGCTGCCGACGGGTGCCGGCTACGATATCGCAGTGACAGCGGAAATTCTCGTCATGCCACACATCGTGTCCAGTGACTTCCTGGCCCAGCTATGTGAACACGATATCCCCGATGCTGTGGCCGTTTTCTCTTCTGATCCCATCGTGGCGGCGATACAATTCAAGTGGCAAACATGGCGGTGGTATTTTTATGCCGAATTCCTTTTTTACTGCGTTTTCCAAGGACTTTACACGTGGGTGACAGTGGAGGGCACTGATGCAGCATACCACCCTTGCATCGATGTAAATGATACAAACTCAACAGATGATAGTGACGAAGATGTGGCGGATGCCCTGTGCTTTCCAGTCCAAGTGTGGGGACCGAAAGTGGCAGTCACAGTTTTGGCAGTCTTGATCGTCCTACGCGAATGGAAAGAACTTTTTAGCATGGCACTTGAAGAACACGATGCAAAATTTTGGGCGGCAAAGCGGTTCTTGAGGTCTTTGCTTTTTTCTTGGTCCTTCACGGGAACATTCATGCCAGTCCTTGTTACCATGAGCATCTGGTTCGCGGAGTTGCTGCAATGGCAGCCCATCATTGCAAGTTGGTCCTGGCTGTATGCACTATATTTTCTGGGTGGTCTAGACACTACTGGAGCCTATGTCAGCATGCTCTGGGAAGTGATCGCGGACATGTGGAGTTTCTTTGTGGTTCTCTTACTGGTGATTCTGGGCTTGGGCCACTCATTTTCCCTGGCAGCCCACAATGATAACACATGGAATCAGCTCCAGCGTGTCTACCGGATGGGAATTTTAGGAGATTTCGAAGTTGATGACTATCAAGTGCACAATCTAGACCTCGAGCAACACCCAATGCTATATTTTTTCTTCATTTTAGTTACGGTCGCAATCACGATTGCAATGCTGAATTTGTTGATTGCAGTCATTTCTGATACTTATGATCGGGTGAAGCAAGACATGTCTTCAAGACTGAATCGCTCAAAGGCTGCACGCATTGCCGAATTGGAAAGAGCGTATGGTAAATTCCGCATTCGCGGCCGGTACTTGATGTTCCTGCGACCAACCCACAGATCAGATCTGCCAGATTGGCAAGGAAAGGCCGACTATCTTGGAAAAATCATACCAAAGAAGATCCAAGCAACTCTTCAGGGAGGAAAGCTCAAAGATGTAGAGGGAAAACTCACAGATGTGGACCAAAAACTGGAAAACGAACTCAAAGAAATTCGCGGAACACTCACAGATGTGGACCAAAAACTGGAAAACGAACTCAAAGAAGTTCACGGAACACTCACAGATGTGGAGGGAAAACTCACAGATGTGGAGCAAAAGCTGGAGAAAGAACTCAAAGAAGTTCACGGAACGCTCACAGACATTCAGTCATTGCTTGCAGACACATTTAGAACCGATGCTGGATCATCAAGATTTAGAACGAATGACGCAACCAGCGCAGAGGATATGGTAGATGACTTGGAATGGGACATTCCAGTATTGGAGTAAAACGGTCAGCGTGCAGAAGTATGTATGTTTGCATTTGTTTGCAGCAAGCTGTGTGCATTCCGTCTTCGCAAAAATCAATACAAAGCAAACAAGAATCCCCACATTGCTCTCACCGAAAGTCGGAAATCCCATGCTTTTTGCGTTCTTCGCAACTGGTAGGTGCTACATTTTCGAAGCCAGCTCTGCGGAGCAGGAGGTGCGACAGCGAAGGCGACCGGCTTCAGCTGGAGCAACAGTTGTAACAGCTCGTATCTGGTACTTATCCAACGCATGGCACGGTTCTGACCTACCAACAGTGGGTAAAGTCAAACTAAAGGATCGGGATGCCATGAATGAACAGGGGGAGGAATGGATAAGTATCTCCCTGAAACAGTTGGGGGGTATGACCAAAAGTATGTAAATCACCACAAACTAATACAATAATCGACATGTAAACGCCGAGGTTATCCACAATAACAATGGGCAAAACACCCAATATTGAGAACGGGGATCAGCAGTGAGAAAGGATATTTGAATGAACGACATGGTGGACTGACATGAGTCGAGCTGGATGGGGTGTCCGCCACGAAAAGCGACAAAACCTGACTGAACGTGGTGCCAGGACTCTAGATGCTTCAAGTGGCGAAGTGATGCCCAGTTAAGCCCAGGACCGAAGTGTTTGGGCTGGTGCTACTCACATGTGACAAGTTGCTGAGGGACTGTCACCAGCATTAGGGGTAGATCAGTGGCAGATGTCAGAAACAACCACGTCTTTGAAACTTTGCTCCCCACAGACTGCTCTGACACAGGATACCAAAGTCTTGAAAACTGCCAGGTGCCATGGAAGCCCACCTTGCATGGTTTCTCGTACTGGAAATATATGCACCACGGAATCAATGATTTGCTGAGCTCCAAATAAAGTGAACCATGTTTTTACTCAATATCACCGCACATGTTCTTTGGTTTCCATGTGACATTTCCCTGCTTTGTGCATTTGGCCTGTTTCTGGAGGACGGCGCCAATTTGGCGAGTTGATGGCAGGTGAAGAGCTTGATTTTGTGTGTGAAACAGACACACGGCTTCTCTTGTAGGGCCTTAATTCTGGGCCAAACAAAGATGTTTCACGGATGAAGGCTGTTGTAGCAACTAAAAACACAGCAAACTGCATGATTCTCTTCTCTTTCTGACTCTTGTTGTTCCTGTGCTGTCGGTATGATTTTTTGCCACAGGCCCAATCGTCAAACAAAGATGTGGATGCAAAATATGGATGCATTATTTGTGTGCAAACCCAGCATCAGTGCACTCAACTGACATTTTCGGCAACATACAGGCGGTTCAGTTGTTTCAGCTTTCAAGCGTCGCTTTGCACGCACTGGTAGCCATGGGGAGCTGCAACGCTCGGCTGTGTGAAGACGGCAATACTGGATCAGTTCCACACCAACATGTGCATCAATGCCTCTTTCCGATGTATGTCGTCAAGGCCATTAGCGATCCCCAGTGCCTTATTCATTTTGGGGACCCATATTGGGGATATCTGATAGGATCTGACTATATCAGACACGACAAATAGAAATATCATGTGAACCCACCTGGGATGTGACGTGTCCCAGTCCCAGTCGCATTGCAAAGATCATCAGGGACCATCCCCTTATCAATGCGTCTGTAGCATATATGTGTTGTGACACTGATAAACTTGAATATGTGCAAAGATCGCTACCCGATGCTACCCGTTGTTGGTTTTATTGGCTACTTGAAGGCGCACTTCCCCCTACTAAACGGGTACATGGCCATAGATACAGGCATTATGTCTGGATTTATGGGGGTGGTAACTTACATTCATACTCATTTACAACCCCAGCTAGCCACCAAATGAAAGATATCGGAGGTATATTATTTCATTATATATCAATCATATCTCAAAAAATCCCCATCGTATCCCCGTCATACACCCAGTTCATAAACATTGTTATTGACCACCCGCTGCAGCAGGTCTCTGATTTTCTAGAGATGGAGGGTGCGCCAGAACCACACCATGTGCTCCTTCAAAAGGGTTTGCTGCATCAGTGGAAGCCAGGCTGGTTGGTTTCAAACATTTTGATTGCCTTCTGGTGTCATCAAACATGGTTAGCTGGGAAAGTTGGGAACATCAACTATAAAGGGGTGATTTTTCAAGCCACCTGGGATGATTTGAATTATATATTCGTATCTTTTTTTGGGTTGAACCAATCACAGAATTGGAAAGGAACATCCAGAGGACGCCCCTGCATTCGCAGTAGAAACATGCTTGCTTGAAAAAACACACACACACACATATATATATATATATATACAATGAAAATCAAACTATTGATGTGTGTTTGCCGCACTAGTCCTCATTTATTCCGATTAGTTCATACTATCTAGCTCATATTACTTCATTAGTCAGTAGTCCATCTTGATTCATATTTATGCGCATCAACCCAGGATCAAATTTTCAAAGAGACCCGGACAGGAACGAAGAGTTCGAAAGAAAAGAATCTCTGAGTTGTTGAGTCTTTGATCACTAGAGCGGTTCATCCAATAAGAAACTCATATATTTCTTGTTAAAAACCAATTTCCGGACGATTTTCCCATTAAAACCAGGCATGCGGGTGATTTTTGTCTCACACCAGTGGCTTGGTGGTGTGCATCCGGACCCAGAGGGACGACACGCGGCGGTGTTGCGCAGCACTCTGCAAGGAGTCATGGATGGAGTCTCGGTGAGTTCTACGTGATTTCACCTGGAAAAAATATGGGGATAGACTGATGGAATATGATGGATAGACAAAAAAAATGAATTTTCAATCAATCCTAAGATCATTGGAAGATTTTGAATGTTGGAATATTTGCAGTCTATTGTACTCCAGACACATCTTAACCCTAAGTCAACCACCTTCCGAATACCCTCTAGTAACCCAACATAAATGTGGAAAATCACCTTGTCTAATAGCTAAAACATGGAACTAAATGGGTTATTTCCCACAGCAAACTGTTCGATAACCAGAGGGACACACCCAGGATCTTTGCAAGTCGAGTTGGACGTGGCGTACGACCTGGACATCGATTTTGCTTTTTTTGTGCCTTAGCCACAACTGTTCTGAATTTGGAACTGATGAAAAGTGGGTAAAACATATGGAGTTTGTCTGAAACTGGGGAATACAGAAGCAGTTTTTTCATTGAACATGATGAAGAAACATGCCATTTTGGGCCTTTTGGGCGGAAAGCCACCTGTTGGTGACACTTTAGAACACCTCTTTTTGTGTGGGCTCTGGTGTATCTCAGGTGGAGTATACTCGTCAACAAGTCCTTTCGGGCTACATCTTCTTGGACTGGTTTGCTATCCCTCAGATCACGGCCCGCGCAGAGGGGGTGAACGAAGAAAGCACCAAGAGCGATGCGGCGCTGGCCGTTCAAAGCATTCCTTTCTATGTGGAGACGTCAAACATTTTCTTAGCCTTGGTACCTGAGGTGAAACACTGCACAACTGGAAAGTTTTGTAACTATGCTTCGTGGCTGTCCAGAGGACACCAAGTTGACACCGCAGGGATGCGTAAACGCACGCGTTGCAAGTTGCGAAGCCCATTGGGTTGGTCAAATTCGTGTTTCCATTTGGGTTCGTCTGAAAATTCAGGGGAAAACTGCAAAATCCCATGGCGAATATTGTTTTCCATATTAACCTACTGTACTATTTGATGGCCATTTGGGAGTATACAGCACTTTCAGGAAAGAACTAGACCATCAAGGCATTCAACTTGCTGAAATCCCAAGAAGTTCTTGCAACCCAAAAATGGTAATGAAGAACATGGCAGACATGATGGCAATATTCACACGTTAAATGGTTTTGACGAAGACAAATTGACAAGTTGTCTCATATAGCAACAGACTGTTTGGGCCAGATAGATGAAAAGGGAAGGAGTGAAGTGCATTTTTTTCAGTGAATATATATATATCCACATGATATAAAAGTATAAATGATTACATTGATTTTTTTTTTCGGTAGAATCTCACAAGGGATGGAACCTTCAATCAGCTACCAGATTGGATGTTTCTCCCTGCAGGATGGTGTCGCGCAGAGTTATGGTGCCATCTCTTGTCCAACAAAGCCTTCAACCAGGTGTGAATGGGTTGGTTCCAATGATTTCTCGAGCGAACTTACCAATGGGATCATTTTGCGGGAATATCATGATCCATGAATCTTGATAATCGAACGATCCCAAAAAACGTCGAATGGTGCCCCTTTTTCACGACTGGTTTCAGCATGTTTCAGATCTGCCTGCGCAGGTCATTGTGGTCTACTCCACCAAAGAGTCGCAGCTCATGTTTCCCAGGGACTGGCAGGATGAACGGATCGCGGCGATGACTATGTATTTTGGGTGTGATTTTTTACATAAAGCGATCAGTCCTAACTTAACGGTTAAGGAAATGCCACATTTTATGGGGAATATCTGATGGATCTAAGTTGTGTCCATAGCTCCCAGCTAGGGGGTTTCCCACGCATTTTAGATGATCGTATTTGAATGTGAAAACCAATGTACCAGACTTTTAGCAACAGTAGACACACTGACTCGACACTGACACCCAGACATACATAATCATACATAGCTTAACATCCCAAATGGGATTGTGCTGTTCTTTTTGTTGCAAACATGGGGGCAAAATCTGGGCCTTATTCTGATTGACGCAGGACAACACCATTGTGGATGGGGACTTTACCGTTGAATCTGATCGCCACGTGGTGAAAAAATTGGGTGAAGTAGCTCTGGAGCACAAGATTCAGAATCTCTCCACAGCAGGGCCATTGAATCTGTATCGATTCTTTTTGGCACGAAGATCTAAGATGTTGGGAGAGGCTGAAGCAACGACTTGGGAGGTGGAGACTTTCTTGCGTCATTTCAAGTTCCCCGACTTGGACGCTGCCATTTTGGACAAGGGCAGCATGAGTGCAGTGCAGTGTGCCACCTTCTCTGGGGATGTGGAGATGCTCCGTTTCTTGGTGCAGAAGAAGGCCGACGTGAACGACAGTGGCTTGGTTTCATGAAGTTATAACATTTTTCAACATAATTATGAACAACCATAAAACATGGGATGACGTTGACTCAATGGCTTTCAATATTTTTTTGGCTCAATGATTGGAGGTTTCCCATGGTTTTATCCCCATCATCGGTTAGATCCTTGGTTCAGCCAGTTCCAGCCAGTTCCAGCAGCCAGGTTTGCAGGGCTTAGCGGAGTTGGGTTATCCCGACCATTGGAACTTGTTGATGACGGCTTTAGAGTCGAGACAGTGTCCCGAGATGAGCCTTCGACAGGGCGTTTGGCCGTTTGGCGTTAGGGGAACGGGGAAGATGAAGATGGATCAGCCACTTCCCTGTTTTGTGTAGCTATTTTTTGGACATCCTAAAAAAGGAGTATCTCCCTGTTTTATTGGTGGATTTCCGGATGGTATTTCCTGAAAAAAAAGCTTTCCGAGCTGCTGTGGATGGTATTTGTTTGGGCTCATTGCACATCCCAACACTTTGCTGTTTTGATCAGAAGGTCATTTTATCATTCTATCCTTGACAGGGTCATCCACCAAAAAGATGATTCCCAGCAGGAGTTACTCTTAGGTTTCAATCTATGGGTGGTGCTTTGTTTGTTTGCTGAGCCCCAAAACCGGAACGGAACCAGAACGCTGGAACCCTGAAAGGCCCTGGAATGCTGGAACCTGCTGTTGTGTTGCAAAGCTGGGTTAATGGCAAGTCCATCTTACCTAGGTAGGTTTCCAGCAATTTGCCTTCTTTTTGGGTCATCAAATCCATTTTCTTCAAATCTCAACTTCAGATCCTGTGGGCCATCAAGTCATATTCATCATCAAGTTTAATCAACACCATCAGTATCCGATCTTCTTCATCAAAGTCCTACTTTTTTTTTTTTTTGCCAGGAGAATAATCCTAACATCATCGTCAATATCCTAAGATCATCATCATCTTCTTCATCATCTTCATCTCCTCATCATCATCCTCATCGTCAACAAATCATGACATCATCCAAACATAACATCCCGAGATCATCATGAACCCAACATCCAGTAATCAAAATCCCAAAATCCCCAAATCATCCCTATTAAGTCCCTATGAACATCATCCTAACATCATCCTAACACATCAAGTCCCCAGTTTTTTGGGGAAGTTACCTAACATCATCATACACTAGTCACTAAACCGAACTCACAACCTATTTTTTTAAAATGGAGTTACCTAACATCAAAATACACATGAACTTCGAAACATTCATGAACTCAGTAACTCACCTGCAAAAGGATCCGCACCTTGTTGGACTTGGGCCTTGATGCTAACAGTTCGACCTGGGAGGGCACCACCTGTTGTTCCTTCGCCAAGAGCGCGGCTCACGTCACGGAGCTCCTGCGTGGCCGGGCGGATCTGCACCGCAGCGGGGTGCCATTGGGCCTGGTGCCCATGGCGAAGGCGAACGCGGCGAACGCAGCGAAAGTTGGACACGATGAAAACCCACGGGGATGTAACTGATACCCTGGGGATATCTGGGAAAATTGGGGATTTCATGGGGATTTCATGGGGATAAACTGACGATGTGGAAAACCCATGGCTTTCCGTTTGGAACATGATCTACTTAAATGGTGGGTTTTCCACATCTATGTCAGTTTACACGAGGTTAACCGAGGTAAATGGAGATATAATTATGACATCATCCAGACATTGTAATTTGAGAAACGGTTGAGCAGTTGGTTGAGAAGGATTGTGTACATATTTTTGAACAACAATATTGATTGGGATTTTACAATAGGTTCTGGACTCTACCCAAAGCAAAACAATGGGACAGTGACTGGAAAACAAGCACAGCAAAAGGGTTGTTTGTTGATTGTTCTATGGAGTAACAAACAACATATGTGATATAATCACCATGGTATAGAAACAATAATAAACAACCGTATATGGGACAATAAACAACCTTGATAAACAACAACTGTTCATAACTTTGAACATATATCAACAATTTGGAAGAAAACTTTCCCATGGATTTTCCCCATGGATTTTAGCTGACGGAGGTGGCTGGTATGGCCAATCTGGAAACCTTGCAGAAGCTCTTGGAACTCCGCTGCGATCCCAATCCGCCGCTGCAGGGCTTGGGGATCACCCCGTTGCTCTCCGCCGTGGCATTGAGTCGGGGAAACCCCAAAAGTGTGGAGATCGTGCGGAGTTTGTTGGAGGCCCGAGCCAATCCCAACGTGGCTTCCAGGCACTGGGTTAACGCTTCGTCGTTCGAAAACGCAGAAATGCTGGTTGTGACATTTTTCATGTATCTGTGACATACGAAAAGTATAAAATGCCATGAAACATGAGGAACATAGCAGGAAATTAACAAGTTTTTTTTTTTTTAATTATCGTGTTGCATCTATGTCGTGTTTCACCATCCAATTTATGTTTGATCCACAGGAACATGTAACCACCAAATGGAAGTAATTATAGCACCACTAGTTTGTTTTGCCGTTTTGGTGTGATAAATAAACCAATGAAATCCACTAAAAACAGCAATGCAACAACACTTCAATCACATATTTAGTCAGGTGTTGGAGTAGCTCCACATTTTCTACTTAACACATGGTAATCTAATAGCATCTTCTATCCCTTTATTTTTAATGGAGTTACAAAAATTTGCGTTAAACCTCGTTAAAGCTGGGCGTCACAGGCAAAGTGGGAGCATCTGGTTGTCCCTGGTGGCAGTGGGCCGAGTGAAGGCAGGGTTTCTGTCAGCGATTCCTGGGTTATCCACTGGTTATCCGATAGTAGAACTGAGTGATCTAAGTTATTATCATTTATTATTTGTTATTATATATGATATCATTCCCCAGATTATCATGATAATTACAACTGAGATATCCATATAACAACGATCTGGGACTTAAGTACCCATTTTTCCATATCATTCTTATGATCATTACGATTATCGTATTTATCGTTCATGTTGGTGATATATCGCAGAAATCCCCGGTAATGGCCCCATGATATTCCTAAAATTTATGGGTGGTTAACATCCCCATTTCGTGTTCTTTAGACGTTCAGATTCTGGTAGTAATTACCATTCAGATTCCATGGATTTTCCAAGGCTATGATCCCGTGACATCCACAATACTATGGTTGTTGGGGGTTGCCATATCCAATTTGGATAACTCTCAGGTTGCCCTGTTGGGTCGCGAGACGTGCACACCGCAGACACGTTCTGCTGCAACTCTACCCGGATCCACACCTTTGTTGGCGGCTGCGGGCATCGGAAGCGAAGAACTTGTGGAGTTGCTGATGAGCTACGGGGCGTATCCTCAAGTCAACGACCGCGGCGAAAGCTGCGAATTCCTGGCTGAAGCCAATGGACATTACAATGTGCTTCCGTGTTTCCAAACAGTTGCAGTTTGAGATGCAACTTTTTTTTTGGCGTTTGGCAACAGAGCGACGCATTCTGCCTTTTCGTTTTGCGTCCAATGCGTCCGCAAACGCGGCCGTTTTTTCTGGATGCTGACCCTTTTGCCGAGGAAATATTTCAGAGTATTCACGAGCGTCCGTAACCTCCAATTCGATGTGACCCAAACGAGTTTATCAGGGAGTTGATGGGATATAACTTGACCACCAAACAGTGGGATTGATAGAATACAGAATTTTATCAGATGGGATTCATGTCCCATGTGGACTTTCAACATCAGGATTGGAGCTGTTGCCCATTCAGGGGCAATGGAATAGAACAGCCAGCACAACGGCAGTTGATTTCGTTCATGTATGACTTCAATCAGAATCGCTTTGTCCAAAAAATTGATACCCTCTGGTAATTTGTTACATAGCTATTGAAAATGGCCATAGAAATAGTTGATTTACCCATTAAGAATGGTGATTTTCCATAGTTATGTAAACGTTTACCAGAGGGTATACCCCAAATCTACTGGTCAATCATCCAATGCAATGGCCTGGGGCCTGGACATGATGGACATGACCTGCTCGATGCTAGGTGTCCTGCAGGGATTTTGGGCTCCAAAGCAGGCATTCCGCACTTGGCGGAATAGCCGAGCTTCACCGACCGTGTGACCTGACTGCATTGAACGAGGTGTGAATGGGTGAATGGGTGGAATCCCCTTGTGACACCCACAAAAAAATTGGGTCATGTGGTCAAGCCAATTATAAACCATCTCCAATGTCACCATTTTTATGGGTGCCTTTTCCAATGATCAAGTGGTAAACGCTATGGCATTGGCTTCACCAGAAAAAAATCCCATTCAGTTGAATGGAATAATCATCCCAACTGTTACTCACTCCATCATTTTTCAGAGGGGTTGACGGTCAATAGGTCAACCACCAACCAGTCACTATTATCCCATCGATATTCCCATCTCCAAGGAACACCCAATATTTTTTCAATCACGGGAACTGCCTTCTGTCATGGGAACTGCAGATTCGGTTCAGTTTTGGTTTTTTTATCATCTGGGATTTCCTGGAGATTTCATGGGATTTTTCATGGGATTTTTCATGGGGTTTAATGGGATTTAATGGGATATATGATGGATACACTCTGGTAATTTGTTACGCTATGCGAACTGGAGAGTCACCATTTTTTTCCAAGAACGGTAGTCATCATCATTTTCATCATTGCTATGGGCCATGGCTTCCATAGCTATCTATGACAAATAACCAGAGGGTTTTTTCATCCAATTTTTTTGTCCTTAAATTCCGAGGAGATTCAGCCCTGGATGACCCTATGATCCTGAATCCGGAATCTTGTCATGAAACGAATAAGGTGATGGGAATGATGCCGCCTTGTTGATGGATCAAAAATCGTTGGGACATATACAAAAGACATATACCACCAGTATTTCATGGGGGATGGATAGGGGTATTTTCGATGAACACAAAGAGGGTTTTATCCATTGGAGTTGGATGAGATAGCCTTCCATTGGAAGGTGGTCACAGAATCACGGTGGGATGACATGACCCAGATACCATGTTTTGACAAAAACTATGGGAGGACGATCATCCACAAAGCCACAAACCAAGTTCTTTGAGCATGTCATGGTCAAACTTTTTGTTGCCGGTCTCCAGCAACATGGTTGTTTCACAGTGTCATATCCTATCCATAAGCCTAGCGAAGCATGGGCCATGGCCACTCAGTGGAACCCGCTGAAGCTCAGCATGTCACACAAGCAACTGGGGATTGCGACAATCATAGGAATCGCCTGGTGAAACACTGCCACTCTTGTTATGAGGCCTCCTTTGGCCCGGTGTCGGAAGCGCCTCTTGTGGCCTTGCTCCTGAAGCGAAGGCTCCATGGAGGTTTCATACGTGGAATTTTGAGCAAAGATGGCCAAAAAACGATGGATTTCATAGTGAAACTTGCCACGTTTTACAATTTCCAACCAAATCACCCCAGAATTCACAACATGTTCACCATCCCAGATGTTTTTTTGGCCATGTTTCAGCCCTGTGAGGCTGTCGTGAGACTTCATGGCCTGAGCTGGGAACCCATCGAGGCACGTTGAACGACAGCTTCTGCGAGTACTTCGAGATGGAGTGGATTGGTTGACACCGGTCCCATGCAGCCGTCCGACTGCACAAACGTGCCCCTGACACCTTAAGACTGGCCCACGGAACCCACGGACCATCGGTGATTCCAAGGTGGAGTTTTTCCATGGAAAAAAGTGGATGTTTCCGGATGCCAGATTGGTGAAGTGAAAAATGACCATCTTGTGATGCATTCTCGGCCCAGAAAATCTGGGTTTTCTGGGAGATTTGCACAAACTTTGGCGACTTTCACACTGCCAGATGCTTGTGACCACTTGATACGCATCGTGTGACGGCTGTGGACTTGACGAAATGTGGTTCCTCAGCGCTGCCACGCCTAAAGCATTGCAAAGACTTGTGCCCTTTGGGTCATTTTTTTGAGAGGTTTGTGCACCCAAATAGATTCACAGTCACAATGGGTGCTCAATGGGTGCTCAATGGATGCTCAATGCTTGAAGCCCTGAAGCACCAGACGGTTGCCTTGTGTCGGATGGTGTGTTTGGATGATTCGGCCTGGGTATGCGATGATTTCTTGGATGACTTCAGCTTGAAGCCCCCAGTCCAGGCATGGGTAAAAGTTCATGAAAGCAGCTGTACCGCACAGCTTGCAACAACAAACACGCGATGATGCTGAAAGGAAAAAGAATGGATCTAAACAAAGACTCTCAAGTCAAATTGCTGCAAACGCGCTCCTGTGTTTGCTGAGTGGCCAGTGGGAACAGGGCTGCCATGATGTACCGTGTCTTTGGCCAAGAATGGTCAAACCCATTTATTCACTGCACCCTGCATCTTGTCAACTTGATCCATGCCGCACGACTTCGCCATGCAGCTAAGAAAGTGGCCGAGCTCTAAATTTGGATAGAAGGTCTGCAGACTAAAGTTTCCCGTGTTTGGCCTGGTGTTTGCATATTCTGCGCTTGGCTAAGCTTCAGGTATCTAATGACTTAGTGGCTCAAATTCACGGTTGAAAAGAGTGGAACTATCACTTGGTGGAAATAGCTTCCACGATGTACCGTGTCTTTGGCCAAATGGTCAAGTCCATTCAGTGGCCGTGCCCAAAGTGATGTGAAGCAATCCAACATGCATCTTGTGATTTGATCCATGGCAGACACACT
>Ga0126342_10013548_pt1 | contig 14427 bp, 11 predicted proteins | sample Cyp1metagenome_FD_92528 | JGI IMG/M metagenome (GOLD analysis project Ga0126342, IMG submission 92528) | Coral microbial communities from Lord Howe Island, Old Settlement Bay, Australia - Cyphastrea 1 metagenome | ecosystem: Host-associated > Invertebrates > Cnidaria > Coral ... | reverse complement strand
TGGTTCTGCTATAAAATGCGTTTCCAGCAAATTCACGCCGAATTGGCATCCAAGTTCATCCAAATTCGAAGACCCTCAGAAACGCCTCTTTAAAAAGGGGTCAGGACATTCTTTTTAGATAGAAGTATTTTAGAGTGAAGGTGCCCAAATATTTATTAGTGTTTTTCTTCTTTTATAGCATTCTATAGCAACAAAATACGGTGGCATTCTCATGTACCTTATGTAGCATGGCCACATTCCAAGTCAGCAGTTCGTAGCAATCCAAGTTCGTCAGCAATTCCAAGTCAGCAGTTCGTATAAAGGGCTGCAGTGCCAAGAGAGGTCTCTCGCTGATCTAAAATGACATGCCCAATAAAATCGATATAAAGAGATCCTGGAAAAGCACTGGTTCCATTCTGCAATAAAATGCTCCAAACACTCAATGTTTGGCAATAAAATTAGAATGGAATTTTAACATATTAAAAATCATCAGGATTTCCCTGGCCAATAAAATACTCAGACCAACCCCTTAACAATAAAATGACTAACCTGACTCCAATTTTGAAATTCCAATACATTACGGATCTCGCTTAGACTATGCACAAATTATCCATTTCTAGTGTGGAAATTGCCACGGGGATTGAAAACCAACCAAACAGTTGGGGTCATGTGTAACGTCTGTGAAATAGTTCAGTTGCTTTGAAAAATTCGAGCACGGAGTTTGTTGTTTCCATTCCCAATTCCATCGTCGTTGTCAGGCAACACCTCCCAAAATCAAGGCTGCAACTAAGTACTCGTAGCACATGCGCGCGACCACAAAGTTGCTCCTTAGCTGTGAAGATTGGGCTTCTCAACGGACCGATTGGTTACCCTCATGTTTCAGCATGCGAAACCATACGATAACCTCATTTGCAGATGGTCTTGTCATGAGTATTGCCAAGCCCCGTTCATATTAAACACCCCCCGAAACCATGGTTTAGGGGGTGACATCACATATATGTGGGTCATGTTGGGTCCATTTATGTCCATTTATGGGGTGTTAAATGAAGAACGTGGGATGGAATTGTGCCCAGAACTATCCTGTCATTCCCCATTTAGTATCATTTAGTATCTTCTTTCACAGTGAAAAAGTTCCATTTAGTTCGGGGATTAAGACAGAAAGATTGTCCCATCGTATCCAACATGTTTGTTCATTAAATCCTCATCACAGACCCTCCAAGTACCCTTAAAAATCATGTGTTTTACCCTTTTACCCGATGTTTCTAGTTTTTGTTTTACCATTTCTTGGAGATATTTGAAGGATCTAGGTACGGGATGGGTAAATTGAGATCTTCAACAAATTCTTCCCATCTGCCTCCCCAACCATCTACGGTCCGCGCTCACCATCAAGGTCGCTGGCATTGTGCTCTTTCGCCCGTGCCAAAAATGCTTCCTGCGAACGAACAAATCTTTGGAAAATCGTTGGTTCATAATCCACGGATCGTTTTTTTTTTTTGGGCGACTCCCTGGCTAATTCGTAGCTCTATTCCCATAAGCTTCCCATACTCATGGGGTTTTCTTTTTGTTTGTGTTTCCTATCTATAGGTTGGATTGGATAATGGAAGATAATAATGGATGATAATGATGATAAATGATAATGAATGATAATCATCCATTATCATGATAGTTGATCATCCATTCAAAATGACGGAATCATTTACCAATTGACCTCGCAATAGGCATTTTCAGTGGGATGAAATGGGGAAATGACGTGTTTTACAACATGTTCTGTCACGGATTCTTATCGGAGCGGAAGAACAACTGTTCAATCTTGAGGGATTCCTGAAGTGTCCAGCAAAACTCAGCCAGTCTCAGCATTTCTGAAAGATATTTCCGGTCGAATCCAGGTGATATTTCCAAAGTGAAGAGTTACGGATTCAAATGCAGAATTTACCATATCCCATAGGATCCATGTATGGTATATATGCTAACATTGGGGGTATATTAATGGCAAATGTTACCATATATGGCATACATGGATCCTATGGGTATTCAGTGTCATTCTTCATGTTCAAACATCAAATTTCTGGGTACCACATCCATCATCTTATTGCTGGCTACACATCCTATGAAAAGGCCAACTTGGCTTAAAATTTACTTAAATTTAAATGGTAGATCCTCCATGTTCAAATACATCCAAAGATCATATGTCTGGTTTTATATATAATATAATATATATACACAGTGTATATATATATACACATATATATATATATATATATATATCATATCATATCCTTGAATCATGTGAAATCCTAAATTTGGCTGGGCTAAATCCTCAATTTACCCTGTGTCATGAGCGTTCTGGCGGCCCACCTTAAGTTGATCGGTGGATGCCCCCCTAGGAGCCCCCAAGACGCGGTGGCAGTCCACGTTGGAAACCTCTCAAATTTCACCGCTGAGTGGACCGTAAATTCATACATTCTCCAGGAACACAACCAGGGTTGCTAAGAACGACAATATCTACATTTGACGCATCACGAACAACATCACAAGAAAAATCTGTGGTTTCTATAAGTCGTCCCGACATCTGAGGATGACAAAACCACATATAGTACTGATATGAGCTGAAATGGTGTCACTATTTTATACTATTTTGGGATAGCTACCTCTTACTTGTACTAACCATCACTCCATCACTTTACGTCCCAGTGATTCAACCCAGTTCCGAATCATTGCTGCCGATCCAGTCCAGGTTCCAGTTAAATGCTGGTAATATAACTGGATGTGACAATCAAATAATATCTTCCCGCCCATGGATTTGAACATGCGGCATGTTCAACACATGTATATAATTCTAATGGCACCATTCTGCTCTGCACCTGTCTGGCTTCGAGTTCGGCAGGTGGCCTGAGCACCATATGATGTGGGTATGTCATCTTGGTAACCTGAAAATGTGATAAAATGTGTAGATTTACCGGCAAAACCTGTGATTTAAGAATTTTCCAACATTTTCATGAAGAATGCAAACTCCTGCCGGTCTCAATTTCTTTGAGTAGATGCATGTCAATCATGTCAATACCCTTGAAGTACCGATAAACATTAGGAAAAATCCGAAAATCTTTGGGATATCAAAGAACCATGTTCATCATTCTTTGAGTTCTGATTGAGGCTCATAGGTAGTGTATCCTTAGACCCTCCAAGTACGTGTAAAACCGCATAAGTCCCAAGAAAAAACAAGGATATGAATGAACCCCCATGTTGCATCATTTTCCTGGGTGCTTGGAGCGTCAGGCAAAGTCTGAGTAGCCATGTTTTCTGGCACACTCCGAGAGGCCCGGCCGCAGAGGAACCCACCATGGCCTCATGTGAGCAAAGGACTTGGTGAAAATGGACATTTTTAGGGGAGATCAACAGAAACCAATGGATTCTTCTCTTTAATGTAGGGTTTTCCTGCAAAATGTCCTATAATTTATCATCAACTTCTGGGATCTATTGGAAGCCCAAAACCACTGAAAATTCTCAGATTTGGCAGCTAAATTCATTGTTTGCTACAGATGTTCCCCGAACGCAAGCCAGTGACTGGTTCATGTTCCATGGTTCACCTATGAACGTGTGACCATCCTTGGATTGGGGTCGTTCGTCCATCCGCTCGGTCCGTGTGTTGGCCGTTCCTTGCCACCCCACATTCACCGTTCCTTCACGTCTGTTCCTCTCTCCTTACGCCCTGCAGGGTGGGGGGAACCGGCGAAGCCGGCGAGCCCCCTAGGTTCCCCCTGCCGCGTAGTGACAGGGGAGTGACGTGAGGAGCGAACCGCGGAACGGAGCGTGAGGCGTAAGGACGGGTGAGACGAGCCGAGTATCAACCCCAGTTTCAACTGTTGTGTCCAGGACTCTTAGAGATAGCCTAGTAACCTAGTATCTGTGTGGGCGCATCAGCAATACAAACTGTAGACAATTTTGGGATGCGTTTGGCTGCCCCCTTTGGGCAATGATTGATCACAAAATACCACGCCGCCCAATATGCCCAATAATAAACCTATTCCCATACTTTATTGGATGATCAACAAATATGAAAGCGTCAGTACTATAGAGTTTCCATTATGTGTGATTAAACAATCGAGACATGTACTTAATTTGGATGTGCTGGTGAGATCACATTCTGTCCCTGAAAACTCTAATGTTTTACTGGCTTTGTTTCTTAGCGTCGCGAAACAACACAGGAAAGGAGGAATCAAGCATGTTATTTCATGTTATTTCTAAACGATCAACTATTGATCTTCCTTTGAACTTACCTTAGATTACCCTCGGATAATTCGTTACATAGCCATGGAAACTCACCTGTTCTGGTCAATCATCGAACTTTGGGCCATGGCTTCCATAGCATTCCATAGCTATATGTAAGAAGTTACCAGAAAACCATGGTTTCCTGTAGGTTTCCCTTCAACTAATCCAGCGACAAACGACCTCTGCTGCTCTGCAAACAGCTTGGTGGCCCTAATCCGACGAGCCTGCGGGGCCGCGCTGCATGGGGAAATCTTATATAAGTGTATAATAAAATATAATAACATATGAACACACATTAATAAAATTATATAATAAAACACATATTCAAACCCAGCTATTCATGGAATACATTGGAATATCACCTGTGAAATATGGTTTATATTTGTCTTGAACCATTTGTAAACCATGCACTTACTCACTTGGATGCACATCCAAAATCAAGTAACCCTGTCTTAAATGACCAATGTGTCTATATAATGCCTTCATCCCCTACTCGCTAACCATATCTGGCTATCAGGTCAAGGAACACCAAGTCAAACACCCCAAGACTGAAGAGGTCATCGTAATAACCACAACAACCACAACCACATGTAGAAAATCCCGCAACTCTCCGCAACTGTACTATAACATGATGCTTAACGCTTCCAAACTAACTCAGCCCAGTCGCAACCAGGCATCTGTATCACCACGTAAAGTGTGCAAGGCGCCTCTCTTGCAATCTGCCTTCGTTGTTGTTTCATCGCCTGCAGTGCTGTTTGCGCCTCAGGGGTCAGTTGCCATTGCTTTTCGGGGTCACTTGGAGATTGATCTTTCAATCCATTGGATTGATGCAGATGCAGATTGCATATATTATATAGTATATAGTCATATGTATTATATATACGTATATAATTATATATATAATAATTTTCAAATCACCAGAAACCACCAGATCTGCACCAAGCGGATATGCAGAAGTCTCAGCTCTGGACCATGAGAGTCAAGAGTTCGACCCTTAAGAGTTTTACTCAGTACTCTGCGACTTTTGAGTCTCTGGTCTGAGCAAAATCTGAGGCACCATTTCTCATGAAAGTCGATTGTAAAGTCCTGGTACCTCCAAATTCAAGTGAACGAGTCTGCCTTATGAACGCATGTGTGCCCTGCAATTGATTGGACAAAGTCTGCACTTGTTGAAAGCAACCCGTGTCATGGACACATGGGGAAGCGTGGCGTAGCAATGTGGTTAGCTTATTAAATACTGTAGATATAGCAAAGGCTTCTGCGGGTAAATTTGGGGTAAACAAAATGACTAAATTTGTACTGTACATTGGAGCAAATCAATTCCCAAGAAGAGGCATGTCTTTTTGCTTCACTTGGCACAGAGTCTTAGAGCTATCGATCTGGCGTTCTGTGTTTTCTTTTGGTGGTCTTGTGGAACATGACTTCATGCTCTCAAAATCTCTCAAAAGATCTCAAAGGCGGTTTACAAACCCAACTACTAGCATCATGCATTTGAGGTAGGGGTTCAATCTAAACTATGCTGTGTCCACCCACATCATAGCATTTCGTGCCTCACCTGTGGTACATGTTGATCGATGGAACTTCTCTGTGGCCTTGTTCCGGTCGGCTCTCACCGGCTCTCACAGTCCCTTTGCCGCTGGTGGCTCATCTGAGGACTCGCAGGGAGACTCACTTGATGCGGCATCTTTGCCTGATGCAAAGTTGGAACGTTGGGGTTTGTCTGAAAATCATGTATCCCAAAATCCAAGCGTCTATCATCAGTTTCCCTGTATATATATAATTATATATATATATCATATATATATATATCATATATATATATATATATGTATTGCTATAATTGATTATAATTAGAGGAAATTGGAGGTATACTCCATTTCCAGACACAGCCAGACGTCAGCAAAAGATGGCTGATCAATCGGCATGCAGCAGCAGCATCTGGGCAAGTTGTGATCAAATTCCAAGTCTGCAACCAGCCGCAATTAACACCTACAAGGTGGTGCCCCATAGTTAGCTAAGTTGGTTTATAACTCTAAGAACTATGGTTTGTGACACTTGTAACTATAGGTAATGGCTTTATAACCAACTTGTAACTGGGGGGGCACCACCTTGTACCATATCTGTACCAACCATCATGCCTTTGCGATTTTTTGGTAAAACCCGGTGATTTTGGCCGTCTAGAAAATTGGACCAGCACAGAAGGCATCGGTTGTTCTACTTTCTACCGGAATATACGGGGATTGTAGACGCATGGATATCCTAGTGACAGTGCCGTCCATTTAGCGATGAGACCTGGACCTGGTGAATACTGAATATCCCAATGCTTACGGCTTAGCAATTTCTCAGACCTTCACCATCCAAATGTTCAGTGCTCAACGCCTGAAAAAAACAGCACTCAATCTGTTTCTATGAAAATTTGCGAATCAACAAAAATACAAAACACAGAATTGAAAATTGAAACATATCTCCGTAGCATTTTGGACCATAGAATGGACATACCCTCTGGTAAACATACAAAAAAACTATGGAAAATCACAATTTTTAATGGGAAAACCCACTATAAATGGCCATGTTCAATAGCTTTCTGTATGTTAGTTTACCAGAGGGTAAATGGACCATGTTCGACTCCGAAAGAACAAATCCGTCGACGTCGGTGGTTATCTTCTCGCCTTTCTGGCCTTTCGGGCCTTCCCTGCTTGGCATCTCCCGGCCTTGGCGTGGAAAATGACCGTAGCGGTGAATGGGTATATAATGGTATATAAATGGAACAAATAACTATAAGTGGTATATAAATGGTATATAATGGTATTTTAATGGTATGTATTATCTAATTTCAAGAGTAATGCCTGAGATGGAACATATAATCCTTGAGATGGCTCTTGAAATTAGATAAGGTATGTATAAAAAGGAAAATATACCAACAAGAAAATCATCAATAATAGCAATAATATGGAAACTCATGATTAAACCATTGGATTTGACAGTATCCCATTTTCAGACACCCACTTGTAGATCACGTCTGTATTGTGTAGTCATACATCTAATGTTTTCCGATTTAAGTTACAGAGTATGGGGAAACAACAACTGCCCGTAAGATGATTGGAGATACCAATTCAGAAGACTTCCCATAACTATAAATGTAGTGGTATATATAACCTATAAATGGTATATATAACCTATAAATGGTATGATATGTGGTATATATAACCTATAAATGTAGTGAACCCAATGACTAGTCCGAATCGCTGTGAATCTTTAACCAGTTGGGGGATTTCTAAACCATAGCCAACACATATTGTTTGGTCCTAGGTTTACAACATTAGGACAACAATCTTCTGGATGCCTTGGGAATGTGTAGGGATGGGACAAATGTGTGGATTTACAGCCTTTTTTAAAGGCAATTAGTTGATGTTTACACACTAGTAATTAAGGTGTGCCCATATTTTGGCTTTCAATGTCCCATCAAATTATGTCAACTTTTCTTTTTCCTATCAGTGACATCAACAAACATTCGGTGTGCAGACAAACATACATATGTTGACAATGCAAATGGTTGAAATTTGCCCTACTGCATAAATGAAGAGCTGGGGTCCTGGCCAAAGGACATGTTGAGTCCAAGACTCAAGGGCATGCCGCCCATGCCAACCATTCCAATGCCAGGTCGAAGTGCCCTTGAGGGGTCTCCTACCATATCCCAAAGTGCTGGACCGCTTGGTGTTTGAGCAACTCATGAGCAACTCATCCAAAACATGTTTGTCAAGTGGGATCATAAACCTCAAAGAATTAGGATTGATTGTACAAGAACATATTATCTAAAAACCACCAAGCAGAGAATGGGTCAACTATACTGCAGTTGTAGGACTGTTTTTCCGTCGTTCCTCATACACAACCCATCGTTGAATGATGTCGGCCATTTCCTTGTAGTTCGCCCAAGTTGAGCCAGTTTGATTGCTTTTGCCCCTGGTTGTTTAGTACAACTACCCCGTTTTTGTTTGTTAAGATACATACCCCATTTTTGCAGATCCTCCACTCACTGCAAATCGGCTCTTCCGATCTTCCCTTGGCCAGAATCACAAAATCCAACAAGAATGGATTGATTGTTGCTGCGAATCCAATATAAACTGTGCATAATTTTGTGAGAATCAAAATCCTAGGGATATCATACTGCGTGAATTTGATACAAGGGGTCATTTCAAGCCCCTGTGTCTACTCTGGATGTATGTGAAATTCATGTTTCAGTTTGCTCTTTACTACGTAGTTCGAATTGCCGTGCCGACAGCACTATACCTCAAGCATAGCCCTGGCAGGAATCCTGTTGGCCCTACACCTTGTATATTATCTCTGTAGCGTAGCAGTTAGTGGGCGAAACGCAATAGATAGAGATACTAACACAGAAGGTGGCTGCCTGACGAAGGGAGTGCGCTGGAAAACTTGTAGCGTGGTGCCGTGGCAATCTTCGCGATCGTTTTGCGGATTTGATGATTTGTTTTGTTGTTGTTTAGTTTAGTTTGTTTGTTTGTTATTCAGGGGTGGAGGGCGTGCTCGCGATAGAAAAACAATGATCCATATCTTTGTGAAGCATCATGCACTTGCCCAATCTCCGTATCAATCTGCGGTGCTCACAAGCGCGACAGCGTAGTGAGCTTTGTCAGTGAATTCATCTCCTACATCATTTCTACATTGTGCCTTCAGTGGTGCTTTGCATTGGTTGCCTTGGTTGCTTCTTGCAACCTTTATCAACTTTTCATATCATGTCCATACATCCGATATCATCCGATCTACGATATCTACGATCGTATCCGTTCAGTGGCGCATTTTAAGAGGCATTTCTATGGCCTTGCCCATGGGCCCTTTCAGAAAGTGGTCCCTGAATGGCGTCCATGAAAACATTATTCTGTGTCGTACATGCCATTCTTACCGGGCATTTCCTTGATAATGAGACCTTGGAAGGCCAGTGGCTTCAGTAAATGAAGTTGATCCCACAGGTTTGGACAGATGGTATAGTTTATTTGCCTGCCTTTGAATACGTACAGTGTCTTTGTTTGAGTTGGCTGGAATTCCAACCAATCTTCATGGGGACGATGCAACAGATATGTGATAAGTTTCACAGCATTCTTTGATTTTGCCTTAGGTTTTTGCACGCTGTCTCGTAGATCGCTGCTGTCACCTGGCGAGAAGAGATCTCACGAATACATAATTTTGTTGAGTAGGTTCATGGACAAGCCGTTGCAGATTGCATTTTTATTGGATCGGACTTGTTGGTATGGAGTTGTTACAGCTTGGTTGAACCATATTTTGTATTTGGCTTGGAGACCGGAGGGTGATAGCGATGATGTGGGCTTCACATATTTGGGCGGCATTTCTTGCAAGTATGAAGATAGTTAGTAAGTGCAAGAGGGGATGTTGTGAACGTAGCATGAAGATAGTTAGCAAGTGCTACAGAATATATTGTTAACGTAGCCTGAATATAGTTAGCAAATGCAAGATAAGATGTGTTAACGTAGCATGAATATACTTAGCAAGTGCAAGAGAAGATCTTGTTAACGTAGCATGAATATAGTTGGCAAGTGCAAGAGAAGATCTTGGTAACGTAGCATGAAGATAGTGTGCATATGAACATGAACGTTAATAGCCCACCCAACCCCCATCCCCACAAGCAAAAGCGATGAAAATCTTGTCCGGTTTCCCCCCGCTAGCAAAAACATCCCTGTGCACATCGTCTAAGTTGGCAGCTCTCTGTCGGGCTCTTGTGGCACGACTGGCAGCGCATGTGGCCAGGGGTTGAAATCGGAGAGAAATTGGAGCTTTCATGAGCTTTCTACAGGTCTAATCAGGTCTTGAGGGTACAAACATGGTATAAACATGTATAAACATGGTATAAACAAAGAACATCGGAATTTCTTTCAGCTTCAGTATCTTCAAACCTGGCCCGGGCTGGAACGAACTGAGCCAGGCCTGGAGCTTCCCAATGGCTCTTGAAGTTCGACCAACTGGGCGGCATGGATGGCATCCTCTTGAGCAAGACGGACCTGACGGAGATCCACGGCTTGTTATGCCTCCATGTTGTTCAATATGTGGGGCTTTCGAGGTAGATGGTGTCCAAATATGTTCCTTTTGTCAAAACATGGACAAACGCAACATTATGCAACAGCATGGCCAGAATCGTAAAACAACCTATGATATTATAATATATATATAATATCTAATTATATATAATTAATATCATACAATACACATATAATATAATTATATATATAGACATATGAAGTCAACTACAAATCAACAAATGCCTAAACATGCCATAAGGGCCATAGAGCCGAAGCGTGCATGAAATTGCCAACAGTTGGGGAACATGAAACAATGGAGGCAGACATGGAGGAGGAAAGACAGTGAAGAAAACAATGTCAAACAACAAGAATCAGCACATATCTAATGGAATGAGTCCAGAGCTGGTCAAAAAATATCAGATATTTTAAGATCATATAAGATCAACCAACATCTACTGCGAATCCTGAAACAATAATCTAGACGACTCAACCTTTACAAACCTAGCACAACAACACACGTCAGCTATAGATACTATAGATTGCAGCTGAGGCCATTCACCAGTTGACATGTGTAATGCTCATCACGGAAGGACCTCGGCTTAGGGTCACTGCACTGGCACAAGTCATCGGCAAAACCATGCTAATTTAGATCTCGTACTCTCGTATCTTCCCAAACATCAACCATGACCTCTACACCAGTTGAACATGGGGCCCTAGTGGATTGGATGGGGCCCTGGGCTTCGATGATACCAGAACTGACGAATCCCACTCTCCATCTGGGAACTTCACTGGTTTTGGAGGAAGCCGCCAGAACGGATCCCAGAGCCTCTCATTTTTACCCGAATGGGCTGCACACTGCACCAAAAAAGATCATAGAAGTTTTTGATGGAACCCATACAACGATGCCTTTTTCATCCTTTTTCTGTACTCAGCCAGTCAGCCCAATCGCCGAGTGCTCTAACTTCAGCGCAGGCGTGTCATGTGAAGCAGGCTCCCCACCTGCAAGGCATCTGCAGGGCAAATCTTCGGCGCCCAGAAACCAGGACCACCCACACCGCTCCGAGCGGCCATGCCTGGTGGAGGAAATGGCGATTGTTTTGAAGTGGAACTGTGGAACGAAAATATCACCGGATGGTGGTGATCATGATCATGATCACGATCATGATGATGAGGATGATAATGATGATGGTGATGGTGATGGCGATGGTGGTGATGATGATTATTATTATATATACAGTATTATTATCATTATCATTATTATTATCGCGATGTCCTTCATCCTAAGGATTATATACATATTGTACCAGAATCATACCAACCTATACCAACCAAATTATAGCAGCTTATTCATGTCTGGTATAATTAACCCTGCTAAACATGATCTATGATGATGTCCCAGGTCGTGATAATTTGCTCAAATGGACGGAGCGACACTTACAGTATAACACTTGGAGAAAAACACGCGAACAAACCGGAAATGGCTATATGATGCTATACGGAAATCATGAAACATGTAGAAATCATGAGAAACTTGGACACTGTATAGCACACACCTTTGCAAAGTACAGTATTGTACCTGTGAAGGTCAACAAATACTATATGGAAATGTGATGAAATGTTGTGTGTGTGTCTGTTTTCCTTGACTTGCTTGCCCAACAACTGCAGTTCTACTCTTGAAACGGCAGACATGCAACGATTCAAGAACAGACCATGATTACGATGGGATGTCAGCCATGTACAGTCTGGTCGGTGGTTCCATCCCATATCCAAATATATATATATATATATGCTTGTCAATCTGAATCATCACCCCACATTCCGAACTCCATATATTGAATTTTTGTTTCCATGTTTTGTCATATTTGATTCATAGCGTTTCCAGATTACTTTTACGTATGTTTCTCGCAGATTTCCACATATATGGGTGGCAGTGTCGTTGGAATATCCAGATATATTCCTATGGGGGTACCCCAAGTCACCATGGGTTTCGTTAAACTATGTCACTATGTCATTGTTATCCATGACGACTGGATGATTTGGGGCTACGCCCATGACTTAGGAACCCCTCATAATCCCTCATACATATTCCTACAACATGTTCCTGGTTCCAACTGTTCACAGTCCGCCGAGGCACCAATCTCAGCCCAAGGGCCCCACTGCAAGCTCAAGGCAGGCAAACCTGCGCCCAGTGTGAAGCCAAAGACGGAGGATCTCATTTTGATGCAGGGGATTTAGACATGCTGTATCCAGCTCTGAACAACCATCACAGTTGTTTGAACTGCTCTGCCTGTAGTTTTTAAAAAAAACGTCAATAAACGCAGAGGATATGCAATGAGGATCCCACTGAAAGCGATGCTTCGAGGGACCTTTCGCTTGTCGATGCGTGGCAAAGGAATCAAGGAAGGAATTTGCAGCTGCATAGTTGCCCTGCCTGCACAGACAAAAGCCCATGGAATCCCAGGGAGCATGTTCACATATATATGTTCACCTGACATTACGTATGGTGTAGAAAGTGTAAATGTCGCTGGCCAATCTGCACCTTTGCAAATATGTGTCAGAAGACTTTGCATGTTAATTGTGCTAAACATACAACGCTGAGGGTGCACCAACTAGTAAACATACCTCAATATTGGCTTCCAAGTGACGCATGCACCTAGACCCTCAATCGACTGATGTTAAAATCAACCCCAACATTGCTTGTTGGTACTGAGTACTACTTCCCATGAAAAACAACATTTTTTCCACAGCTGAGCAATGTTCAAAACTCTGTGTCTTCCCTTCACGGGATTCCCAGTGGATTATGACCATCCCAAATCATCAAGCATCTGCAGAGTTATATCCACGCTCGATGGCTCGTTATAGTTTGATGCTTAAAACATCTTAAAACCCATAACTATAACTATAGTATAACTATAACTATCATAACTAGTTTAATACCATCCAGTATAGTTATCATCAACCATCACTTATTAAATGATAATATCCCCATACTGTATGATGGTTTTCCACTACTAAATGACAACAATAAATGACAATAAATGACCAACTAATCATCAATAATCAACAGGGGTAGATTGCAGCCACTGAGTAAATATCAATATATTGATAATATTACAATATTAATGAACCATGATTTGTAATATTATCCATAATTGTATTAATACATAGATATTATCGATTTGTAGATATGACAGTAATATATTATCTGCTACATCATCATATTGGAAATCCATGACTGGCCATTAGTCATGCTAATAATCATGGATATGATCAATGTAATTGTACTCATATCCATACAGCCAGACCGTTATGGCCCGGTTATAAATGGGATCAGCTAAACTCCAGGAACTCAGGTGATATATCTATATCCATATCTATATCTACATGGGTGTTGATCAAAATAAAGGTATCTGGGGCCAGCTACAATCACCGATCAATCGCGAATCAACCGGGATCTCAACGGTGTCAATCACAGTATTTAGAGACATGGCGTGAGCCAGGGCCTAGTCAGGCAGGTTTAACAATCGCGGAGCAATCGCGGAGCAATCACGAATCACGGATCAACCGCGAACCAATCGCGGATTTCATCGACAGTTTTTGAAAATTGAATTGATCTGGGTTGTTAAACTTTGAACTTGTTGTTCTGATTCTTCTTTGCTATTGGCTATCACTATTGAACACAGTCTCTAGGCAGACCCGAATACAGTATAAGGCTGAAATGTAACATAGATATCATGGAATTAAAATATAATATATTGATTTTTCCTCTTACAATAGTTGATTCTTATACAGCAAATGTTTTGTCTCAATCGCAAAACCAATCGGCGATTAATCGCAAAGCAGGGATTTACAATCGCGGATGCTGAAATCACACGCCCTTTCATAATTCATATATTTCTTAGACTTGCATTTGCGATCGGCTCCCACATATATATATATATATATATATAATTATACACATTACATGTACATATATATAAATATCTATACATATATATATATATTATCAAAAGAAGTTTAGGGGGAGAAACTTCCGTGTTACGGACTTTTAGAATGTCAGGGAAAGAGTTAGTCAAAGAAACAGTTAGTGAGGGAAAGAGTTAGTCAAAGAAAGAGTTAGTCAAAGAAACAGTTA
>Ga0126342_10013547_pt1 | contig 14428 bp, 8 predicted proteins | sample Cyp1metagenome_FD_92528 | JGI IMG/M metagenome (GOLD analysis project Ga0126342, IMG submission 92528) | Coral microbial communities from Lord Howe Island, Old Settlement Bay, Australia - Cyphastrea 1 metagenome | ecosystem: Host-associated > Invertebrates > Cnidaria > Coral ... | reverse complement strand
TTTTGTATAGCTTTTCACACACAGAACTTTTTACAGAGAGACGCTTTTACACACAGATGCTTTTAGACACAGACACTTTTACATACGGAAGCTTTTGCGCACAGACATTTTTACACACGGAAGTTTTTACACACAGACGCTTTTACACACATAGGCTTTTACACACAGACTCCTTTACACACAGACGCTTTACACCCTGACGCTTTACACGCAGACACGTTTACACGCAAACATTTTTACATACAAACGTCATTACACACAGAAGCTTTTACACAGACGCTTTTACACACAAACCCTTTTACACACAAATCATACCCATATCATCCAGGGATGAACATGAATAAATCCTTTTACAACTCTTTTACACACAAACCCTTTTATTTTATTGGTATTTCATAGCTTTTCACCCACTCCCATACCCATATCATCCATGTATGGTATGCTAACATTGGGGGTATATTGATGGGATCCATGTTACCATATCTAGCACCATGGATCCTATGGGATATGATTTTTCATGATTTTTTCTGACATGAAAAATCCAAAAATCCACGAGGCGAAGCCATTGGTATCTAGTCCTGATCTGACTTGTCGTCCTGCTTCACGTCGGCTGACTACGCCTGCCTCGCCATGATTCCGCACGCCACCACAATGGATGCAAAGAAAAAAAATTAGAGCACTCCCCCGCCCAAAAAATGAGGCAACCAATTTTTCTCCAAATTTGTCAACATGTGTCAACTCTTGATATGCTTCAATGATTCTAAACTGAACAGATTTCACCAGAAAAAACCGCAGATTTTCACATCTTTGCCCAGCCTTACTGAGGAAACGTTCCAACTTGTCACGGCTCTGCCTGGCGCAGGATGCCCAGGATGCCCATTCTGATGCCATTCAATGTTTAGGATGTGTCCAACATCATGCTTGGTAACCCACTGGCAATCTAGCCCAAGAATGGACAAAAATCCATGAAATCCATGTATCAACGTCCAAAAACTGTGCTGTTTCGTCCATTTCTGTCCAGATTCTATGTTGCTTAATTAAACTGCTATGGTTGGTGAAACCTCAAGATTTCTTCCTTCATGTTATCCTCAGACACCTCCTACCTGTGCATCCCATGTCGGTGGGTTTTCCAACCGCATGATACATTGCAACCCAGTCACAAACGCGCTTAATATACCGCAAATCTGTAAACACATGTTTCTATTTATATTTACATTTTTATAATATATATATATATTTATATGTATAATATATGATATTAATATACATATGAACCACTTACTCACATGGGGTGCAGCCCCAAAATCACCCTCTCGGCGACCAGCCTTGCAGCACTCAGAGCTACCACCGAAACGCTCCAAGGAGCCAGTTGCCGTTGCCGCTGCCGACACCCGAAGCCAGGCCCGAACGGAGCGAAGCCGGGGCCTGTCAGAGCTGAGTTGTGCTCGTCGAAGGGACCGAATGCTACAATTTGTTCATATTAACTGGTTGGTGGTTGAGCCCTACCCCTCTGAAAAATGATGGAGTGAAAGTCAGTTGGGATGATGACATTCCCAATATATGGAAAAATTAAAAATGTTCCAAACCACCAACCAGATTAACTATATATATATATATCTAACTATATAATGTTCATAAATTGTGATAATCTATGCATGGATTTCCAAGATGATGTTATATAATCATCATCGATAATCTATGGATGTTAGCCACCTGCCCTGCTGAAGAGACGTGATTTTGACGAAATGACATGTACCCTCTGGTTATGTCAAAATAGCTATTGAAAATCACCATTTTCAATGGGTAAATCCACTATTTCTATGGTCATTTTCAATAGCTATTTTGACATAACCAGAGGGTATCATATTATTTAAGGCCAAGTGATCTGTTTCAGCCGCGCCGCGGCAAGCCACGGGCAAATCTGAGGACTTCCAGGACTTCGCGCCTCGCCAAGTCGGTAAACACAGCATCGCCCGTTGCGCCCGTTGCGGAAACTTCTTGAGCCGAATTTTCATCGATGGGAGGCGGCCGACAGGTTTAAACAAAACCAATTTCAATCGATAAACTTTAATAGTTTTTGTATGTTTTTGTTGAAGATATGGTGCAATCAGATCATATATCAATATCATGATACCTAAGGATAATATGAATCATAAATATAAGGTACCATATCAATAGTAACCTAGTCAGATAATATAAAATGATATGGTACATATAGGTCAGACTTCAACACCCAACAAGAGAAACACGATAGTTCGTGTCATTTGGCTACGAGATGCTATGAGTCAAGACCCTGGTAGCCTGTTGTGAAAACACCAATCTGGGTACCATCTGGTTATGACTAACATAGCCATGGTATAGATGGCCCATAGAAATAGATGGTTTACCTATTAAAAATGGGTGGATTTTCCATGGCTATGTTAAATAACCAGAGGGTAAATTATAATATTTCACTCACCTGAATAGTTCGGCCCATTTCACTAAATTGGGCATGATTTCCCTTAAAAAAATCTATGATTCCAGGGCTCGGTCGCAGGGCTCGGTCGTGATGAAATTTACCCAGACCAATTAAACAGATCTTCATGGATTTACGGATCTTCATGGATCTTCATTCCTCCAAAATTTGGGATTTCAAAATGTTAGGCCACCTGCCTTCTGCTCCTTGTGCATCACAACTGGCAAGCCCCTGAAACCCCAGGGCCAGGGATGGCCATGAAAAAATGGGCCACCAAACCACCAAACCACAAAGTTTGGGCCAAACAATCCATTCTGGTGTCATAGAACTCATCCAAATGGGTACTAAATACCATCTAAATGTCGTGTATATTCATCATATTGGATGACTCAAAATCGCAAAAATATCATATCTTATAGTTTTCTTTAGCACAAATCCTTGGAGGTCAACGCATTTTGAGATACAGCCAAGCTTGACTTTTCATGGTGTTTTCATGTTTGTTTCCTGACTTCTTCGTTATGCAAGCCTTGAACAATAGGGATTTTTATACCCCCAGGCCGCTGTTTTCGCCGGGGAAACTGATGTTTACATGCAAGATATGATGTTTATCAATGATGTTTATCATCGGAGATCATCGGGGGCCAATATCCACCATATTTGCGCAATGGATGGGAAGTCACTGAACCCAATTCATCCGCACCTTCCATTGTTCCACACTGAGATGGAGCAGTTCTGTTGGTCGATTTCCACTTTGATGCTATCCATGCCCTGCAATTTTTGTCGCCGAGAAACGGCTCAAGATGTCGACACTGATGTCATGGCTGTGACCATTTTTCAAGCATTTTTCATCAGTGGCTGGTTGGGAAATACCATAGGACATACTCCTTCTATTCTGACATTGAGATATGGGGGTGGGTCAAAACCTATTATTATCAATTCTAATGGGATGAACATCCATTTACCAGCTATTTTGGGGTTCACTAGGTGCCAGGGTTTTGACCAATAGCCATATCGAAATTTCATGGAATTTCACAACAAAAGACTGGATGGAAACAGTGTCCTGTGGGTCGCGCTGCAGATTGTCAGCTGCGTTCACCAGAATCTCATCAAAGATCTTGTACAGCGCAGGAACCTCAAAAACTTTGCGGCAGGATTTCTGCGCAAAAATCTGATGGATGCCAATTAAATGTTCTCATCAAGTGGGGAAAAGGTGGAAAAACACAACATACCCTCTGGTAAACTAACACTAACATAACTATGGAAAGATCCACCATTTTCAATAGCTATGTGTGTTCACCAGAGGGTAACCTGTCAGACAATGCTGTCCTTCAGCTCCAACCCGGAGCTTCAGCTTCAGACATAGCTGATCTTCCGATAGACCATTCTGCTCTGCACGGAGTCAAAGACCCAGAGCTCCTGACGTGCGAAACTTGCGGAGCGAACGCAAATTTTTGTTGATCAAAGTTGGAGTTCCAACTACTTGAATCCACAAAATGATGTTATTCAAGTAGCGAAAAACAACATTAATTGAAGTTGAAGGTTTAGCGAAGCATCCAATTTTGAGCCATACATAGCCATTTGAGACTTCATTTTTCGGGCAACTTTCCGTCCCAACAGGTCTCCCTAGACCGCACCTGGTGCTGAACCTCAGTGGAGCCGACATAGGTGTCAGGGCGCAGCAAGATGTGTTCCAGCCTCAGATCGGAGATCACCGGAGAAAATGCCGAAATCATCATGCTGCTGGAGGGAAACTCGGAAACCCCTACAGCTGAGAAGATTAGCAAAAAATTAGCTGATGTTGATGAGAAAGGCAGCATTGGTGCCGTCTCAATGGCTGCATGGTCGAAAAATCACATGCGCCTAGAGCATCTCAAAGCTGATTTATCGTAAAAGCCTGTAAACCGTGAAAATCTCCTCAATGTATCATGAAATGTCACAAATGTGGCCGCCTGATGCCTTGTAACTCAGCTTGACAATGGTTGACATTAGCTTGACTGCTCAGGAAGGAGCGGTGAACACGACTCTGCTCAGCAGAGGACATTGATACATTGGAAGTGCTATAACAAGTGGGGCCAATAGCCACCTGAAAAAACTCTGGTTTTGTTGGGTTGTGTTGACATCCTGGGCTGTTGCAACAAGGATGGGACTCAACTCATGAAGTAAATGCCATGGTAAATTCCTTCAGGAAGGCTGTCTAGAAGTCATTTATATTTAGTCATTTGTCCGGGACATCAGATTGACAGAGGCCATTTCGGGTGATGATTTCCCCATCCTAACCATCTATGGTGAGGTCGGAGTCGCTGACACGAATTCTGATTCTCCAGACCGGTTCTTCTTAAGGATCGAATGGGAAAACTGAAATATGTCCGGACATTTAGCAAGCCCTGTATTGTAAATTATCGGTCTTTTATCCAAGATAAGTTGTCGATGTTACTAGACAAACAAGCCATCATGTATTCGTAGTCAGCAGGATTTTTTACCATGCGATAACCATGTGCATTTTGATAGTTTATACTATAGTTATACCACCCATTTTCTGGATATTTATGGTCATTTATGGTGACAATTTTTTAGTGTTTTTCTTTACCAACACAACAAGTGATTCAATCCATTGCTACATAACCCAGCATCTGTCGCCCAGCTGTACCCAAGTTGGGAGAACTGCCGAGCTCGAAGGGACATGAAGGGACTGTCTCAAGTCTTTGTACCAGAAATCCACCTAAAGTCCCATGTTTTGTTTGGTTTATCATGATTTTTTCATGGCCATGCCTTCAACAGTCATACTGTTACTGGTAATATTGCCTTATAAATTGGGTTAATTAATATGTTTTGTCATGTTTTGATGGCCCTGGATTTAACACTCTTGAGACACTCCCGGTAAAGAGCTATGTACCAAAAACAGCCAGGGCGCGCTGCTCAGGTGTCGCTGACCCTTGCTGCTTAATAACGAAAGTCGCAGAAAGTCGCGGCTCGTGCGCGATGTGATAAGTGGGTGCTTGTCATAACCCGGGGTTCTTCGGCTAGTCCAATCTGTGCAGCAAACCTGTCAAACTTGAAAACCGTAATACTTGAAAACCATCCTGGATCCTTCAACTTTTCAAGAGATTGGATCAGCCATGATGTTTTAACTAACATCGTTTAACCGATGTCGGAGATCACCAGCAGCTTCTCTGGATGCCTTAAGGGACAGCCGGGACAGCCTTTTCCGATCCTTGAGAGCTTTGGCTCTTGATCCTTTGGACCTCCAGCTCCGTCTTGAAGAACAATGAGCCCGCACCTCATCAGAGTCATGACGGATCCATGGTGCTGCTTATGCTATTGAAAATGGCCTATTTATAGTTGATTTACCCATTAAAAATGGTGATTTTCCATTAATATACCAGCACCAGCCGGAGGATATGGGTGGCTCGTCGTAAAACGCCATGTCAAGGACAAGATGATCCAAAGATGTCCAATGAAAAACTCCGAACATCCTGTAGTTCTGGTGTGTTTTAAAAATGATTTGGCATCTCCAAATATGGATCCATATGACATATCTTCTAAAATCCTGTAGTTATGGTATCCATATGACACCATGTCATCAATATGTTCAATTGGGACAAACAGCTTGACCAGCTTTTGCTTCAGACATCTTCAGACTTGTTCCAGTAATGCAGATCAAGTTGCGACTCATACCACGCCTTAGCACCGAAAACCCGTGATGAGATTCTGACAAATTCGATCCTGGAGCTTGCCAACTGCCGTGAAACATGGCTGACATACCTCGAAATTGGATTAAAGCTGGTTGTTTTGGACTTTGAATCAGGTCATGTTGGCACAGGTTCTTTCCGAGTTGCTCATGTCCTCATGTCGATCTAAAAAAAGTTCCCCAAATGCCGATATAACCAGAGATGGGTTACTCACTCCCATTCACAACATCCAATCCATCAGACAGTCAGTTGCAGCAAGCAGAAAAAGATGGAGACTTGAAACAAAGACCATCCTACCCTCTACTAAACTAACAGAACTATGGAAAGATCCACCATTTTTAATGGGACAATCCACTATTTCTATGGCCATTTTCCAGTTCGCTTTTTGTTTGTTTACCATCCGGAAACCCCAGTTCCTATCAGATATGCCAGAAATGGCCCCAAAAATTGAATAGATCTAACTGATCTAACGCATTCCACTACGGTGAAACCAACTCTTTGTCGATATGACAGGGATTTTTTGGCGGTATGGGATTTGGCTACTCCACTGGTTACATGTAAAATAATCCTATGATACCACTATCTAAGTGTCTAGATCCACTGGTCAATCATGATTTTTCCCCCATGAAATCATCTTAAAATTTCCATAAATTCTGAAAACAATCTGGATCAATTCTCCATCTTTTTTTTCACAGCCTGCATCTGCCAAGACACTTTACAACTCGACAAGCTCTGGCCCAAGCGTCAGCTTCGTCCTCCAGGCGTTTCAAGCGAAGAGAGGCACGCACCAGTCCCAGATTCTCCTCCTGGGCAAGGCGATGAAATACCAACTGGGCGGTAAGTTTTAGGTCACCAATAATAGATGATATACATATATCATCATAATTCTACATATTAATCTACATATTAATCTACATATATCATGATATATCATGATATATCTACTGTACATATTAAATGATGTTCTGTGGGGTCAGCACATTTAAAATAGGTCTGTTTGTTTCATAGAAATATGTAGGTATGTATTAATACTGTATGACAAACCCTTCAGCTAGGAAAATCGCGGAGAAAAATCGACACACGCTCTTTGGAAATATCCAGAAATAAGTGATGCAGAAATTGACCTGTCGAAATTTCCTCCAAAAAAGTACTGTTTCCTATTGACTCCCGTCCTCCTGCCGGATTCACATGGCTTATAGCTTTTCATGATTCCCATCAGATCAAGGTCTTTTAACAGTGAACTGATTCAGCTTTCCGCCCAGCCGCAGTCTGCTTCTCTGTGAGCCGTTTCATGAACCGAAGAAAGTCCGGGAAACGCAGCGCTGTGCCATAGTAATGTCCTGACAACCAGTTGGGATAGTGGTTGATGCGGTTCATGGTTGAAGCACCCGGGCACTTTCGTAAAGAGTTGATGAATGATCCAAAATGATGCAAAATCAACACTGGTTGGTGGTTGAGCCCTACCCCTCTGAAAAATGATGGAATTCGTCAGTTGGGATGATGAAATTCACAATATGATGGGAAAGTCATAATCCAGCCATGTTCCAGTCAGCACCAATCAGAACATCATTCAAACCATCAGCACAAGATGACGCCAGCACAACCTGCTCCAAGGGACTATCCACTCCTTTCAAGACTTGGAAGAACTTCATGCGTTGCTCCTGGTTTTTTCCACTTCTGCTGCAGTTGTGAATAACATCCAACGGAAGCCAACGCAGAATCAGAATCAGCCCCAAAAAAAGGCATGTAGAGGGGTTATCATGGTTATCATCCTACGGCGGAAAACAACAACTCTTCTGAGATTTACAAGTCACACCAACCCCAGCAGCCCGATTTTTTATTCAGGATCCGTCAAGGGAATTCTTGAGGATGATGATCAACATATTGGCGATCTGAGACCATTCCTTGTAGTAAAAACATGTTTTTAAACATAACAGACCTGTGACCTCAACTTGCAGCTTGAAGATGTTTGAACTACCACAGCATAATTATGTCAAATGGCAATCTCGAAAGCCCGCGTTTAGTTTCCAGGATGGTTGTTGCAAGATGTAACCAGAGTGCACCAGCGCACCTGGTTAAACTCTGCAGTGGCAAAATCGAACATGTCCAGAATATCTTCATCCGTCACCGCACAGTTGTGATCCGCCTGGTTCGAATCAAGTGGCGAATTTTAATGGCTGCTGAGAAGCGAATCTTGACATGGAGATCCTCAATGATGGATCGATGGATCAAACTTGTCTAATCCAAAGTATGAGTCTCATAGATCTTATAGATATACTCCGTATATACCTATATTAAACCATCTATAATTAGCCAAAACTCATCTTGGAAAAATCCCTGATTCTAGGATTCCCCAAATTTGAAGATCTACCCTCTGGAAATTTGTTACATAGCTATTGAAAATGACCATTTATTTATAGTGGATTTTCCCATGAATAGCATGGTGAATCTTTCCAATCTTTCCATAGCTTTTTGTATGTTTTCCATAGGCTTTCCATAGATTTTCCCATAAAAATAGTGGAAGATCTGACCGATCCGCGCCTTGCTGATGAAGATCTCTCTGAACCCCCGGCATTCCTCTGCACGGAGGGCATGGTCTTGAACCAGCTGCTCCTGGACCGATAGAAACCCCGAAAATCCCATCTATTTAATGGTGGTTTAATGGGGTTGAACCAACAAAAATGGTGGTTTAATGGGGTTGAACCAACAAAAATGGTGATTTTAATGGGGTTTAAGCAACAAAAATGGTGATTTTAATGGGATTTACCCGGCCTGGTAAACTAACAAAAAGCGAACTGGAAAGAAAATCACCATGCTATTCATGGGAAAATCCACTATAAATGACTATAAATGACTAGAAATGGTCATTTTCAATAGCGAACTGTAACAAATTACCAGAGGGTATTTAGAATGACCATTTGGGGGAATACACTGTGTATCACTGTGTTAAGACTCACCCATATACGAAAAATCCAGTCATGACAATCCGAAAAAAGTATTGAAAACCAAGGTTGATTATACAGTTTCTGGATAAAGGATAATCTGATATAGAAAATACACAGATGTAAAAATCCAAAGGAATTCAAGACAAATTGATTTATGGATGAGCAAGTTACGACGCGCGATTTCACATAGTCCTGCTTGTTTACCAGCAGACAATCAAACTCCTCCGCGATGTAATATAGTGGCTCGCTTCAAAACAACATAACGGGTTGGTGGTTGAGCCCTACCCCCCTGAAAAAGGATGGAGTGAAAGTCAGTTGGGATGATGAAATTCCCAATATGATGGGAAAGTCATAATCCAGCCATGTTCCAGTCACCACCAATCAGATTTTGTGAAAAAAACATAGAAAACAAATCTGTGTGCTGTCTCCTCATCCAAGAGATCTTGGTGACATGCTTCATCTTCAGCCATCCGAACAAATCCCAAGAAGGCTTCGAAGGTCCACCCGTTGTAAGTTTGATTCACCTCAGTCCAGGGTCCAAAGCCAGTCTCTAGAGGTATGGCATTCTTTATGTTTTTTTTTCACTTTCTCACCATGGAAGGAATCTTTCAAAAATTAAGTGAAGGATAGTGAAGGGAAGCTTGGAAAGGTCAGATTTGATGAAATCACAAGTTTGACTTGACATTGACACCTGTCATCTGGAGTGCTTCAGGTCGGGAACCGCTGGAAGCAAGCTTCCAAAGTTCAACTTTTGAGCTGTAGCTCCCACATGGACAAAAAATAATTGGTCCCCTCAAAGCCCCCTTGAAACATGACCCAAATTATCTCCAGATACTCTCCATCAAACACCGACATACACATGTTCAGAAGGATATGATGCGTATAGTGGTGTTTACAAACCCCAAGATGCATCAAGATTGGCACATATTGGCACATATTAGCACATTCACCAACCCTGAACCTGGAATAACCTGGATCTAATGCCCCCCCAACAAATTGCTGAAACTACATTCCCCGCAATTCATGCCCCCATGGTGTTTTGTGTGATGTGCCATTCCAAAAAACAATTACCCTCTGGTAATTTAACGTAGCTATTGAAAATGGCAATTTATAGTGGATTTACCCATTAAAAATGGTGATTTTCCATAGTTTTTTGTATGTTTACCAGAGGGTAACAAATAACATCAGAGATGAAGCAAAGCCAGGTGATCAGTGAACAAAATCCAGTGTTGAACAGCTTCAGGATGGATTTACCCTCATGGATTGCTATCAGCTCGAAAGGCTTCCGAAACGGTTATCCCCTATCCCTCATCAAAAAAGGGACGTCTACCCACCACCACTCAGGTGTTTTTTCTAAGTCATGGGGAAAAGCCCCAGTTCTCATCCAGTTCTCATCCATTTTTGCTCGCGATTTTGTACATGACTTTTGCATCACCAGCATTTTGCAGCAGCGTGTTTGGGGTAGCCCGCCCTTTTCAATAGGAACCCCCCAAATGCAGCCCTGAAACTTCCTCCATGTAGTTCTTGGTGATTTGTTGTTGCCGAGTCGAGGTAGAATACATCGGAAAGGCGTCCAAGAAGAGCTGAGGCTGTTTCGCGGTTGTTGGGGTGTTGACGGATCGTTGTGATGCTGGGATTACGAGGATTTCTATTTTGGATGTGCATCCCACTTAGTGACTTAGTGGTTAATCATGGTTTATCCATATACAACACATATTTCATGACAGATAAAAAGGGGATATTCCATGCGGGTTTTCGAGGCATTTACTAAGTGGGATGCAGCCCTAAGTATGGGTATGTTCATAGGTATTAATGATGAATTATGATGAATCCTTTATTATGGAATCAACAGACTATATAGATTATTTATTACTATCTGTCCTTTTAATACTTTTCGGGATAGAACCCCCTATGAATGGATTGATGATCATACGCGACCATGCCTTTCTATGGAAATGAGAACGAGCCCAGGTTTTGACCATCGCACATAAAATATATAATCCTGATAGATAGAGATGTTCATCCATAGTAAACCCTTCTGCAAACAAACCGAGATTAACGATATTGACGATATTCAACATGTTTCATCTACGTATTGTTACCTGTGGATATGTGCATTCATCTTTGGGGTGCGTTCAATGTTCCATTCAGGTCTGATAAATGATTTTGACAAAAAAAAAAAGTCCAAGTGTGGCAGCATTCAATTGGACATATGTCGATTTCCCATTTTTCCCTATGTTCCCATATGGCAGTGTGTCAAAACCTTGTACCCCTGGTGAACCCCAAAATAGCTGGTAAATGGATGTTCATCCCACAAAAAATGGTATTAATAGGTATTGATCCATACCCATATGTTTCAGTCATTTTTCCCATCCCTTTTCCGTGATTTTTCCCATCTCAACTTAGCTGCAACTTGGCGCCTGTGGCAACTTGGCGCCCGCAATGAACCCATGGTCATCTGGATCGTAGGACTGGTAACTCAGCCGGACATTGCGAATTCAGATCATGTGGGTTTTTAACAATGCCATAAACAAACCATCCCCCCAGAAACAATCACGATTTCTATAGGTATAGTATAAATTTGTATGTTTACCATTCCCAGTCATGGCTGGTTTATGACATTGGTTCCACCACATGACCTTTCTTTCTGTGATTAACTAAACTGCAGCTGGTTTAGCTGATCAAGACACAACTTGACCTGGTGTCTGATGTTTTTGTGTCACCGGTCTGATTTCGGTTCAGCCATGGCAGCGACAGCCTGGTGAAGTCTCTTCTTATCCAACCTTCTTGATCCAGATTTCTGTTTTCTCCCAGGTCATTCGAAGCGAAAACATCCCAACATTTCCCAACACCAACTGGTTGGTGGTGCAATAACCACGGTTTTAACCACTCTGAAAAATATGAGGACTTCGGAACTATGGGTTTCGGATGACATCCCTTTTTTATGAAATGGAAAATAATCCATTCATGTTCCAAACCACCAACCAACCAATTCCTTTGTCCAAAACTAGCAAAGACAGTGAAGTTATGTGGTTTTCAACATTTTTCAACATCACGGGATCCCATGTCTTCGCGTTAAACATCCCGGGACATCCTATCGATGGACAAAATCCGTTTTTTTTCGGCAGAAATCGCCATTTTGCTTAGGAGAAGCCAGAAATTTGATGGTTAAATTGACATAAATTGACATAAATCTGACATACATTGACATAAAATTGACATAAATTGACATAAATTGACATAAATCTGACATAAAATTGACATTGAAATCCCTATTGGCACATATTCGAAGTAGTGAACTTCCCAGTTTTTTTCAGGGCCCTTTTTCCAAGCCAAATCCGAGTTGCTGCACTTTCAATTCCGCCACTTGCTCAGGTGTATAGCCTGAATGGTTCTGCATGAACTTCACATCGCCTGAGCTTCCGCAGGTACGCAGAGGTTGGGGAATGAGTGGAATGGCAACCCCGAAGTACCCTCTGGTAAACTAACAGTTTGCTATTGAAAATGGCCATTTATAGTTGATATTCCCATTAAAAATGGTGATTTTCCATGGTTTTTTGTATGTTTACCAGAGGGTAGTGGCTGAAAAGTATGGAAAAGTGGGGGGAAGTCTGAGGTAACGTATGTAACATCTCATCTTTTCGACATCCTGGAATCACTTTGCCGTATCTTTTTGGGTATGTTGCGTGTAGAATCAACTATTCTGCGGGCACTATGTGTTTAACCAACATAGCACATGTCACATGTAATGTAATACCCTCTGGTAAACATACAAAAAACTATGGAAAATCACCATCCTCAATTGGTTTCATCAACTATTTCGACTGGGTCATTTTCAATAGCGAACTGTAACAAATTACCAGAGGGTAATATCCCATATCATCCATGCTGCTGGTATATATATATATATAATCATATATAATATAATATATTTTCCAGATTATTAATCCATATTTTTAATAATATCCCATGACGGATCCATGGTGCTGCTATATATGCTAACATAAATAAAGGGGGTATATTGATGGGATCCATGGAACACCATATTTATAGCACCATAACACCATAATAATTATCCATGTTCCAATTGGAATATCAGAATATCATCCATGGTGCTGGAAAAAAAATAATCGCTAACATTCCATGGCACACCATATTTCTAGCAGCACCGTGAATGGATCCGTCATGGGAACATCTCCATTGGATCCAACGGTGAAACGCTGGGACAAAAAAGTCCCATGTTCACATAGACAAAAACCCCTTTTTATTAGCTGTAATATAGATTCTATGATTCAAAATTATATTTTTTTTCCTCGGCTTCTGAGTCTTCTGGTGCCAGTTCATGCAAGCCAGCAAACCAGGAGTGAATCTCAGACTGGTTGGTAGTCTGGCATCATTTGGCCGCCAGTCATGCGTGCCGACTGCTCAATGAATTCAAAAACTTCAGGATGCGCTTCTTGCGCTTCGCCAGCTGGTGTCAAGCGGCCAAGGCGCTCACTGAAGAAGTGTGCAAAAGCTCTAGAGAGCGCACTGGGATATTCTTTGGCCTTTGCTGTACGAAAATGGCCGTTTTCATCTCGACCGAGCAAATGTACGGTCGGACGAGTGATATTCTGCAGCTCACAAGCTGTCAATGCTCGTGGGAGTGAGCCATTGCTGTACATGAGCATGGTGGGCTTGATGCCCTCAGATCCGTAGCGCCACTGCTGGATCGTAGTGCGGCGAAAGGGCACGCCACCTCGTAGCAAAAGACAAAGCACTCCACTACGCCATACCGATGCCAGGGCTTCATCATAGGGCATGGCCGGATGCTCGAGGACGGTTGACCCTGAATGAAAAGTCACAGCCACAGAAAGCCATATGCCCTTCAGCAGCAGGCAGTTGCCTACGCTGAGTTGCATCAACTCCGCCAGCGCAAGCAATGGCAGGCCCCATAGCTCAGTTGCCGTGCGCAACGGTCGAGGCCCGCGGCGGTCTTCTCCAGGTAGAAGGTGACCTCTCGCCGCAGACCACGTTTCGCAAGGCGGCCCCAGTAGCAGGGCTAGCAAACGTCCTGCTCGGGCATAGTCCAGCAAATGGTTCCATAAGGCCGGGCTGTGAATATTCATGCTGTGATGGATCGCAGTGTCGACGGAAATTACGTACAAGGAGGGCCCTCAATGAAGAGGGCTGAAATCAGCGTCCGTTAGCGACCCCAAATTCAGACCTTTTGCACGCACAGCACGAGGCCCCACGTATAGGGTCACAGCAGCGGCTCCCCCCCCGCACCCCCAGGATCAATGTTGTTTCCTGGTGTTAATCACTGCAGCAGCCAGCTTCCAAAGCGTCAGGTCTTCACA
>Ga0126342_10013546_pt1 | contig 14428 bp, 17 predicted proteins | sample Cyp1metagenome_FD_92528 | JGI IMG/M metagenome (GOLD analysis project Ga0126342, IMG submission 92528) | Coral microbial communities from Lord Howe Island, Old Settlement Bay, Australia - Cyphastrea 1 metagenome | ecosystem: Host-associated > Invertebrates > Cnidaria > Coral ... | reverse complement strand
TGTTGGCCAACATGGGCCTCGCGAAAGATAAGCATGGAGTTCGCGAAAGTTTCGCGAAAGTAAAATTTTTATTCGCGAAGAATGGCCGTTCCGGGATAAAGGAATTTTGATCAACAACCATATATATACACACGTACACACACATATATATACATATATATATAATTGTATACATATATATATACATACATATGTATATAATTGTATACATATATATATATATACATATATATATACACATATATATATAAACTTATGGAGGTGAACTGACCATGGTTATATCATATATATCCATGAAAATCATCCCTGGCAGTTGAACCACAACGGTCCCTCGGGAGTCCGGACGTCCGGACCGAGGAACGAAGCCACCAACAAGGTCTCCTCCAAGTTTGCCGCCGCCATAGCGCACGCGAGCAGCTTTAATCGCTGGGCCATCATTGAACAAGATCTCTCCACCAGTTCGGATGCTGGGACGGGTGAATTTCTTCGTAAGGCAATATTTTACCATCCCCAAATTTACCATAGACTGGTAAAAACCATGAAAATTGGGTTTTTGTTCCTACCATTACGACATTTTGGAACACAAACCACAGTGGTTGAGGGAGAGGTATATTTTGATACTAACCAGCTAGTTCTTGTTTTGTTTGGAACAGCATCTCATTGTAAGATAGGTCATGATGAGACGAGCATCGATCTCGGCAGTAGGCTTGAGAAAGGTGATCTTGACTGGTGTGCGAATGGACAAGTTGCATCAGGCATGTGTTACAGTACATATTCCATGGAAGTTAGTATGGAAATTTGTCGAATCAATGTCCTCACTTCAGTACCTTGATCGGACATTTTCCGAAGCATCCGCCTTGGAAACCGAAGCTTTCCCACCCACTTCAATGGGTCCGTTGGCCAGGAGGGTGTCTCCCATTTTTATTTGTTACCATTTTGTTACCATTTTGTTACCATTTATTACCAATTTCTACAGAATAGTTACTTTTCTATTGATGAAGTGGGTGGCTAAACCACGCAGATGTTCTTGTTGCCTATAAACTATTGACCAAGAGTGAGCTAAGTACTTATTCAGAAATTGGTTATATAAACATTTGGAAAAATGTTCGTCAACAAAATACGATTGGTAACTATGAAAACCTGCCAGTATTGGGATTATAACAGGATGTTAGCCTTCTACTGGTGCAGGATTTCGCAACCATCCACAAGATTTTACCACTTTTCATAGCTACTTTGTTCCTGCAGCCATGATCCAAGGAGCTCCTGCGGCCGACCAGCTCTATGGTGAACGTGGAGGCTGCGAAAACACTGCGAGGGATGGTGCTTGAAGCAACACACAGATGGATTTAACCGGTAAGATTTACATTAAATAATTTAAATATACAGAATACATATATATATATATATATATACTACATTATTTATACACTCACAATAGCCTTCCAATGATCAGAATTTGGATGATAAAATCTCCATTTTCCATGGTTTGATCTCCGCTTTTTGATGACGAAATCCCCAGCGGCAGGAGCGCGCCGACTTTGCCCGGCTGCTCAAGACACAGCTGGAGATGCCACTGGCTTTTGGCAATGACAACGGCTGGTGCGGTATGTATCAATTGGGAACTTCCAGCACTGAATTTTGGGGATTTACCAAATGGTCCTTTCTTGAGATGGGGAGTTTTTCAAAACCATGGGTTTCAATCGCAAAAAGATCTATTCCTGGATGATTTGGGGGACCTCCATTCTTGGAAACCTCCAAAGTGTTATAGGGATTTTATTCATGACTACCGTTTTGGAGGGATTTTGGTGATATACTAACCATTCACAGGAGGATGGAATCGGATTTTATCAAGCATGAAAGGGGTTTGGCAAACTTGGATTTTATGAGAGATAAACTTGGATTAGTGGGATATAATAGGCTTAAACCAATAGGGATTTGCATATTTAATAGGATTTGATGGGATTTCATGATGAAAACCATGAACATTGTTTTACACCACTAAATGTTACTGATATACTGATTTACTACAGGTATGGCACCTGCTTGTGAAAGTTAGTTTCACATAAGTTTTAACAAACCATACCTATGGCACGATTTCCTGGGATTTCGCATGACCATATTTTGTAATCTACTTGGTCATCATTGAATTTATTTGGGACTTTACCAACCATTTCAATTTCAAAGGGATTTCATGGGATATGCTGTAGTGGAGCACTACGAATGACACTGTGATGACATGGGATGCCCTTCCATGAAACACTCGGGAAACCCATATTTTAAACCATCATAATTTGGGGATGTACCCTCGGGTAAACATACTTCAGAACGTGTGGAAGACCACTGGTTTCCCATAGGACAATAATCTGCAAATGCTGGGTTTTCCACATCTCTGTTTACCAGAGCTTAATGAGAATACCATTGATCAACAATCTGGGGACAAAGAGGTATACAATGGGGATATAATGAGGATATAACCAACCATATGGGGATAAACCAATGGGTTCACAAGGACATAGTGGTGTACAGTGGGACAGAATTGGATACAATGGAACATAGTGGGATTTTTTGGTAAACTGATACGCGAATTTTCCATTACAGCTAATAAGTGATGAACCTTGGTAAATTACACATCCGCTGGGGTAGAATAGGAATAAACTTCATCAACTGTGAAGTCCGCTATAACTGAAGATATTTCAACCAAAAACGAGCGGCTCGGCTTGTTGAGCCCAGTTAGCTCGCCAGCTGGACCTTGGATACAAATGGTGGATGCTGTTACAGCTATGGGGCTCGGCTCGTCATTTTTTTCCGGCGAGTTGCTCTTTGAAGTGGAGCATGATAGCCTCAAAATTGGAAGGTTTACAAAATGAGGAAATTTAGCAAGATTAACCTTTTGGTTCCTAACATTTTTTTACTTTTCACTTACCACCAACTGCGGAGTTTGCGCCAAATTCCACCCATTTGCTGAGGTACATTTTGGTCTTGTCCCACATGCTATTTGGCTGCATTTCTTGATGCGCTGTTATGCGCTGTTCACCGCAGAGTCTGCGCAGAAGCAGAAGTGGTTTGTACAGGCATTGAGGCAAAGTGGTTCCGGAACCCCACATGGAGGTTTCCGAAAGTCGGGGATCCCCAAGTCACCATGGGTTTCAATACTCAGTCATGGTCATCCATGACGACTGGATGATGCAAGGGGGTAGCCCCACTTTGGCAAACCACCTGGCAACCCTCGAGGTATCGAGCGGCCCAGGAAAGCAAACATGCGGCGAAGTTCCAAAAGACCTTAATGATCAAGGTCCGCCAGGGGCGCCCCAGTGGGCAGACCGTGTTTTTTTTCTAGCCGAGCAGCCTCCGATTTTTTTTGGGAGGTCAACATATTGTTGTGTGAGATAATTCCCAGATGTTTTCCTGATTAATCCTTATAATACTGTATATATTTTGGAAAAAAACACTTTTGGGTATTGGTAAAGGCCATTTTGATGAGTCAATAAGTCTTGAACCGTGCCATTTTTTGAAGGGGGCGCCACAATTTCATTCATTCCAGCCAGTCACTGCTCAGCACCCCCCAAAAATATGTGTGACACCCAATTCCACTGGTTTATCACATCCTTTTCCCGTTGACATATTGGCAATTTGCAAGGTAATAAGGCAATTATTATATGACATACCACATTTTCAGTCACATCCATATCCCTTTATTAAATTTACATCCCATTCTATCCCATTAATTGTATGATATGATATCACCCAATATTCATTGGTTATTTCGTTATTTCCCGCAGATTTTCCCCCAGAAAACACGCAGAAAATCGGGCAGGCGCAGCGCATGTCCCGGATGCTTCTGCCTGAGCTGATTCTGCTGCCCCTGGGCGATCGGGGCGAATGTTCGACACCGGGGAGGAAGCCCTAATTCATAAACCCATAGGTTTGTGAAAATATATGGAAATGAAGGGTTCCCATAGAAGCGTGAATTATATTGGTTTATGATGTTTGTCATATTAGTTATTGTGTTATTCTGCAAATATTCTTACGATTGCGTTAGATCATTTCTATTCAAGTGTCCAAGGTTGCGGATCAAGACCTTTTTTGAACCAGTGCCTTGTGTTTGAACCACAATTATCCGGTATTCCAATGTTGCGCTGGGGATGGCTTGGTGATCTTGGGAAACGTTGAGGCAGTACAGTTTCATATAGCTTTGTCGTTGGGGGATACCTCCAAGGAAACGCTCCAGTCCAGACGCTGTGAACGAAAAGACGCTGGACACCGGGCTGCAACTGTGGAACGGCGAGCCTGTTGTGGTTCGCGGCAATGGAGCAGGTGGTGTTTGATTCTTACATGTTTTTCCGTTAAAATCATAGTTCTGTTTACAGTGTCGTGTTGTGGAGCCAAGTATAGAATGGGCCGCGATATGCTGCTCAAGTTCGAAGCCCCTCCAATGATCGACTTGCCTGGGATCTGTGCTGTTGCCATTGCTTGGGCGTCAGCGTGGTGGCTTGACAAGGAGGTCCCCACCTTCAAAGGTGGAAACCCAGAACTGCCCTGAGGCCTCCATCCTGCGGGAGCTCTTTAAGGCTCTTGTCCTGTTGGGGATGGCCTGTGCGACGGTGAGGGTGGCTTCTTGGTTGGAGATCTCCTGTTCAAGGTCTTTGGCACGCTGGCTGATCACCTGAGCTCTTCGGCAACTCCTACTTCCCTGCCTTCATCTTTGGCACCTGTGGCTTTAGTTGAGGGGCGTGACGAACAAAGAGATCGAGCACTTCGGCAACTGGCCTTGCTTCGAGGTCGCAGAGTCAATAGGGCATGATGTCGCTAGCAGAAGGAACGCGAGTTTTCCTCTGCTATGACTTGCCCCCTCCTGAGCTGGAGCTTTTCCACGAGAGGTGCATCCTGGCAGCCTGTACATCCCAAAAGAATTTGGGTAAGAAACGCTTGGTTCTTTCTGATTCCATGTCTGTGACCTTGGCATTAACAAAGGGTCGGTCCAGTAGTTTGCCCTGAATCATCTGAATCGCATTTGTCGTCAGATTGCTGCTTTGAGCTTAGCAACAGGGATGTTCCTTCATTTGCGGTGGGCTCCAAGTGAACTCAACCCTGCTGACCTGCCGTCACAGGCTCAAGACGTGAAGCTGTTCGATCTTCAAAAGGGACTTCGTGAATTACAAGAACAACATGCTTCCAAGATCAAGGGCGGTGAGTCCGGATGGAGACGAGCAGCCATCAAGTTCCACAGTGCTTCGCAGCGTTGGATAGATTCGCGGAGAAGTGGAAAGGGGTCCGAAGGCGAAGAAACATCAAAAAGGGCAAGACGCTGGCGAGGAAGACAGCCAGCAATTGAAGGACTTTGCCAAGGCCAAAGGCCTGTCCATGAAGACCAAGTCCGAGCTGGAAAACCTGGTCGTGAACAAGATGACGTTGATGGCGGCAGTGAAGTTGCACAGGGAAGACATCCCAAAGACTTCAATGCTCCCGAGGGCGACAGCAGCGCTGACGGGCTTCAGGAAGCTCGATCCTCCACAAGGACGGCCACCTCTGCCCAATGATGGCGGCGATTGTCCGCAAGTTGTGGCAGGTAGGCGATTGTGGAGTTGGGGTACGACCAGCACGGAATGACATGCACATATCAGATCCGTCATGGAAGTGCCTCAGCAGATGGCTGACGGGTTGCGCACCCTCCCCGAAGTTTAAAAAACAAGGGGCGTTTTGAAGCAGCCAAGAGCGTCATGCGCTACGCCCAGAAACGCGAAGCCACCCAGGAAGAGAGCTGTATCAACAAGATTTTAGATCGTGGCCACTGGGACGGTCGCTTTTAGATGCTGTGGGCTTGGAATGGCTTGGAGATCTTCAGCGGATCTGGACATTTTCCCGTGCCATAGACGACGGCTACAAGGGTCTTCTGCGTGGAAGCGGACATGCCATGGACCTCATTTTGATCTCACTTCCACCAAGAATCATTAAAAACAACTTCTTCATCTCATTGCTTCGTGGCAAGTGGCTTATGTTTGTTGGGAACCCCTTGCCATAGTTACTTGGAGTTGGGCAAGAGGGTGGGATGGTCGTGGTCCTGGTCCCCTTAGAGATGATGGTGTCTTCCTCGTGGGTTACCCTAACCTTTCTCCTAAAGATCAACAAAAGGTCAAAGTGGGAAACGCTCTCACAAAGTTCTCTGCCAAAGTCCCAAAGTCTTTCGTTGCTGTCTTCAGCTTGGTGTTCCAGTTGCTCTTGAAAATCTGCATACCTCAAGATTGTGGTTAGCTTCCCCCAGCAAGCACCTGCTGAACCATGGGTCTACAAATTGGGCATATACTGACTTCTGCATGGATGGCAAACCCTTTCGAAAGTGCACGCGATTTTTATGGGCTCATGTTGACCTTTCCAGCTACCTGAAGCATTGCAGCGCTTCTCAAGGGCTTGGCTCTCGAACTGGCAACCGACATCAGCAACTTTAAGGTTCCTATGGGGACAATTTTTGACTTTGTTAGCCCAACCACCATATCCTCATCGTTTGTGCCAACGACTGGCAAATTTCCATGCAGCAGTGCTGACTAGGGCTTCTGAACTCAAGGCTAAATACCCAGACACATATTTGCACGGTGCAGTGGCAGGCAAAAGAGAATTGGAAGTCAGTGAGCCGCTGACAGAGACTTTCCGACCAGCCCGGCGCATAGAAACAGATGGTCCCTGGCCATTGGAAAACGAAAGCGGCACATAGTTCTGTTTACAGTGTGTTGTGGAGCAAGTATAGAATGGGCCGCGATCTGCTGCTCAAGTTCTCCCAACCCAGCGGTGCATCCCACCCTCGTGGATCTGGAAGTCAGTGAATAGCTGACAGAAACTTTCCGACCAGCCCTGCACATACAGATCTGGCCCTTGGAAAAGGAAAGCGGCACATAGTTCTGTTTACAGTGTGTTGTGGAGCGAAGTATAGAATGGGCCGCGATATGCCGCTCAAGTTCTCCCAACCCAACGGTGCATCCCACCCTCGTAAAGCTGGAAGTCAGTGAGTAGCTAACAGAAACTTTTTGACCAGCCCTGCGCATAGAAACAGGTGGTCTCTGGCCCTTGAAAAACGAAAGCGGCACAAATAAATATGTGGTTTTCTCAAAATTGGGGATCCCCAAAACCATGGGTTTCAATCGTTTCCATGCTAAAATGGAGTACTTTTGGATGATTTTGGGGATACCACCATTTTCGGAAACCTACAATGTGTATGGAAGTCACCGATGGAATTTAGCCACCGAGGGGCACTTGGTGAGGACCTCTAACAGTGGGTCATCATCTTGCATTGGGATGTCCCGTCATGGTTTTGGTTGCAAAAGTCCATGTTTTTGTGGAAAAATGGGTGTGTCCCGGTATTTATCCTGTACTCTGCAGGGGTTCCTCACCCAAGTTGCGGTAAGGAGGCGTTGAATAGCCCTTTGCTGCTCCCGGAGAAATCAGAGACTTGGTTGAAAGGGAACGGTGGCCATTATCATTACCATGCTTAAACAGCAAAAAGTAACGATTTCAGCAACAAAAATCAAAAATTACACACGCAAATTACGATTGATCCAATGAAAATAGAGATGCAACCAACAAAGATGGAGTCAACAGATTTAGGTTTTGGTCTTTGGTCCCAGGAGGAGACGAATTTTGCTCATGAAAAAATATGGGGACTTGACCTGGAAAGGCCCGTTGGTTGCAAGGATTTTTAATTAGCCGGATGATTTAGTTCCTGTTCTACCTATCAGTGCAAGTTGATGAGACTGTTTTTTTTGTTGTATGGTTCGAAAACGGGTATGAGGACCCGGCCAGGGGTATTCTTCACTGCCGAAACATCCGAGTTCAGCGATCCCCACATCATCCCCCAAACAGTAAAACATGTTTTTGCTGCCCAAACAATAGAGTACATGACTTGAACCCACACTTACTACACAGAAGATTTAGTGAATCAATGTGAATCATAAGGCATGGAATTTAGATCAAGAATAACAGAATCATCACGGAACATGTACCCTTTTGATGCCATTCTGAACCATCCCGGGAAATGGTTTTAGGAGACTTGTAAAGAGATGGCCCTCTTGGAGAACTTTCAATTCGAGCGCCCTGGCCATGCAATGCGATGCTCCGGCAGAGCTCACAGGACTGTTTGATGAGGAAAATTGAACTTGTTGGATTGACTAAATGGATGTTTCCGAAAATGATGGTACCCCCTATTAATGACGGTTTACAATGGAAAATCCGAAAACACAATGGATGATTTGGGGGTACCCCCATAGATTGGAAACCTCCATATCCAGATATGTCCAGATTTATGATCATATGCACCTTGGACATCCTTGGCGGAACTTCCGCCGAACCAAGTGCTAATGTATGGACCATCGCCTTCCATATTGAGAGAAAGGTGACACCACTGGAATAGAGGGTTTCACAGCGTTTTTCGATATGCCTTACTGCAGCTGCCTACATTTTCAAAATTTGCTTGAACACCTGGTTGCCCCCGCAACATTTCCATTGGACTAATGTGACAATGATGTTGTTTGAATCAAAGCAGGTTGTTTGCCTCAGCACTGGAGGGGCTGAAACTTTGAGTATGGGATTTGCTCAGCACTTCCAGCTCTACTTGCTACTTCCACTGAGATTTCAGGGGGCTTCCCTTGAGATCCCTTGAGGTACTTGATCTCCTGCATTTGGTTTCCGCTTCTACACCTGGTAGGCGGGGGGCTGCGATCAGAAGAATCTTCCGTATCCGTAGGCGAAAACTCTTGGTCTTTGCGTATGAGGATGAACACGATGAACACGATGATTGGATTGTCACAAGTAATCAGATCTAATCAGCAACATTTTTCTGATCAGCAATTGGCATATTCTTATATATTCTTAGTATTTGCTGAGTGAAACATCAGCAGCCATTTTCAGCAGCCGTGGGATGATGCGTCAGCCGATTTCGTTCAAAGATCGACATGGCCATGGGACATTTCCCTAGGAAAATGGAGGTTTGAATGGGAAAACCATAGGAACACCATAGGAAAATGGAGGTATTACCCTCTGGTTATGTCAAAATAGCTATTGAACATGACCATTTATAGTGGATTTTCCCTTTAATAGCATGGTGATTTTCCAGTTCGCTATGTTAAATTACCAGAGGGTAAAGTTTGTAAAATCTGAAGACTGAAAAAACAGCAGTTCATATTCACCCAAGAACTTCTTGCAGGATTTTTTGTTATTTTCAGAGGAGCATCCAGTGTTTCCATGTGTTTCCGAGAATTGGATCATGAACAGATTCACTTTCCGCTGTGGAAATGATCCTCAGTTGTTTTGTTGGTCTGTGAACCCCTTCAAATATATAAATAATAATATATATATTATTATATACTGTATATCTGTCAGAAACGCCATCGAATTCACCTAGCTATACATAAACCAACTTAGCTATCTAGATCCCATGAAATCCCATTGAATCCTATTAAGTCCCCATTAAATCCCATCAAATATGTATTAAAACCATGGGTTTTTCCCGAGATTTTCCCCATTGCATGCCATCCATTGCCAGCCCAGGGGCCCCGCGCTTCCGCAAGGTCCAGGGGCCAGTGGCCCCGAGGACTACGCTTGGCCCATGACCATCGGCGGTGTCATCGAGCCGATCACTCGAAAGAACAAGCGCAACAGCAACTGGGATGGCAACGGTGGAGTTTGTTTGGTAGGATCATGTATATGTATGTATATATATATATATAGTCATATATGTATGTATATATATATAGTCATGTATGTATATATAGTTATATATAGTCTTATATATATACATATGTTATATATTGTTATATGATATGATTATAGATATACTGTATGTACTTACACATACGTAATAATATATATATATATATATATATACATATTATGTATATATTATATATGATTTTGTACAGATGTTATATTTAGATTGGATTTATTGGTTCTTTGTTTTATAGTAATGGGGCATTTGTTTTTATTGGTCAACATTTTTGGCAGGGGGTGGTAGGCTGGCAACCAACTTTGTGGGGTCTCAAACATGTTCGAAACTCCCAACCGGTCTACGGATGCATTGGTACTCCATTGAAAAATCTTGATACCCCAGTTTGGACACATAACCACGTGATGACGTGGCTATGTGGATGGGCCAGCTTTTGGGCAGCTGCATAGGGCATCATAGGGCCTCAAGGGGCCTCAAGGATCTTGGGTGCTGTAATAAGAAAAAACGATGATGTATCCACCGTCAGTTTTTTCAGAGTACAGATATGTATGATGTGTCATTTATATTCATTTATGCTTTTGCTTGGGATGACGATCCCAATTTTTCATCATTTTTCCAGGGGTATTTTTTTTCAGCACCCAGCGTTTCGGTTGTGCCAGGATGCACTTTGTATCCAGATGATGCCATCTTCAACGGCAAGAAAGCGAACCGCACCAAGGGCTACGATGTCTCCTGTGAAGGCAGGAACACCCCATGAACAGCGAACGGCAACGGATCCCCGGGGATCCCCGGCAAATTTGATCCACAACCACTGGATATCAATGGTTTTCAACTAAGTGGAAAGGCTTCGGCCATATTCTTCATCATACTCTACTTTATTTTCGCCGTCGTCACCAAGCTCTCTGTAGGCGATGACATCATTGAGGAGTTCCATCAGAAGTACGTCCCCCGCACAGTGCGGAAGGATAAGGAGCGGCGGTCGGGTGGCAGCGATCTCACCCAGAGAAGGCGTCCATCCGACAGTTTCGTTTGGAGGGATCGTTTGAATTACGGAGATGGTGATTTATTTCAAAGGTAGGAAATCATCGCACATTGCATCACATTGCATCACATTGCTATATAATGATGGGCCCCTGGGGGAACCCCCAGATGAATTCACCAATAAAGTGGTGTTTTGCATCCAAAAGCTATGAGGATTGATTTGCATGATTTGCATCAACCTTTGACACATGATTTTTTTTTTCGCGTTTTTTTTTTGCGGTTCTTTTGTGCTAGTTTTGTTTCAATGGTACTTTACCATACTTTTACTCAGTTCCAGGAGAGTATCCACTTCTGGTGTGGCCAGAGATGGAGGAAGCATCACATCGAGCTCTTTCCAGGTGGACACTGATGAGAAATCATGGGATTTTTGGGGTACTCTACTGACTTTACTGGGTCTACTGGGTGCTTAATGATTGGTTGCCCATGGCTTGATTTTGCTAGACTTTTCACACCATGGTGCTTGAATGCTTGATTTGTCCAACGTCCAAGCCTTGGTCCACCACTTTGTGGCTTTGTCTATGGGATACCCATTGGCCGTTTTGATCATTTTTTTGTCCATGAACGTTGCCCAAGTCTGTAGCGTCCTCCTTCGACTCGAGGCACGGTCTTCGAAACTCCAGGACTCTGCTTGGACTTTGCACCTCGGATTTGCCATTTAGGCATGGTTTATACCACCCATTATATAAATGCTTAAAATATGGTGATGAGTTGGGGATGCTTTATTTTTGGGTCACATGTTTCACGGATTTCAAATGGAGGATATGAATGAAATTGAAGGTGCAGCAATGCCCAGCACTTTCGGCAAAGTGGATCCTAATGGCAATTAAGTGCGTCCCCGATCTCGACAGATATGGAGGATACCTACTTGAGGGTTCTAATCCTACGACCATGTAATGTCAACATACGTACTGTACCACCAACTGTAAAAGACATGCTTCAGCATCTCCATTCATAATGATCCAACGCCAACGCATTAGCAATAATAACAAAAATATACAAACATAATGTAGACTAATAAACACTAGCAATAATTATGACATTGTGACTGTTATAATCATACTGGTAGTTCATCATTATATCTATTAGTAAGTTATAAGTTAACATATCATGATGATTGGGGCGGCAGGTGAACATCTCCATTCTTTTTCGAAGGATGTCCCCAAGAGACGCAAGTCGCGCTGCCAGGTGCGTTTCTTCCAGTGGGACACCCTGGGCGTTTTGACGGCCGTGGAGTTCGACGAGGTTCAGAAGAATCAGCGCACGAAGATCAAGCGCAGCACCTGTCGGCTGGCGTTCAGGACTTCCAAGAAACCCTACAAGACGCTTGGATGGGAAAAGCTACCCTCGGGTGAACTAACATAGCTATTGAAAATGGCCATTTATAGTGGATTTACCCATTAAAAATAGTGATTTTCCATAGCTATGTTAGTTTACCAGAGGGTATGGGAAAAAACCGATGAAATCCCAGATCTAAAAGCCATGGGGCCATGGCGCCATGGAAATAGGAGTGGTATTCCAAAAATGGCGATGATTCGTGGGGACGATGATAAACCCGGGGTAGTAGAGGTACCCTATTTGCGCTTGGATGTGTAGCAATCTCAAATTTGAGGTAAACACATCTTCAGAGCCCCAAATCTCGGCTGAGGGAACACGTTGGAACGTAATCAGAAGAGTTCTTTGTGAATTTCAATGAGTTGATTGAGTTGCATGGATCACAACTTGGCGGATTTTGATTTTGGCTGAATTGCAAATTGTACCTCTTCATGCAACTGAGCGCAGTTCCATTCTCACATGTCCCCAAGAGTGAAGGACGATTGAGTTCAGCTTGCGGTCCCAAATAACTTTCATAGTTTGTTTCAAACAGGTTAGTAGGACTATCCTGGTGTGAGGCATCTTCTGTTTTTGAGGCATACCGCATATGGAAAACTAAGTGCCCTATTCACCTGCGAGCCAGCTGATTTACCCCACAATTTTGATAGCCATTCTGCATTTTGTTTGCCCATCCGTGGGAGTTGGCAGATGTTGGCAGTGGAAACTCATATAACTAACCTTCTATAGAATTACTATCAATTACTACTATAGTACTACAGATTTGGAAGGCAAAAATGCCATCAATGATGCTGGGATCCCGCTCGAGCATTGATCCTCTCTTTGTTTGGAATGTACAGGGACTAAATTTCATCCAACGTTATCCCTCAGTTCACTTGTTGACTGGCCGACTGGTTCCGTGACCATCCAGTGATTTGGCTTTGAGAAAAAATAGCGGTTGGCTTTTTGCCACCATGAAAAAGTCTCGAAAAAGGGACTATGGGCAGGCTTTCACCATTCACCTGCCATCAGAAATCGATGCAGAGCAGAGTGATAAGTTTCTTTCCTGTTGCTCGGCGAATGGCCATGTGGTCGCAGTGCCCTACCATGCCGAGAGCATTCTGGTGGTGGATCCCGCATCTCCCCATGCTTTCGCTATCGAGCTGCCATCAGGCATCAATGCAGAGACACGTCATAAATTCCAATCGAGTTGCTCAGTGAATGGCCAAATTGTGGCAGTGCCTTTCAAAGCTGAGAAAATTTTGGTGGTTGATCCTCAGTCTCGTCAGGCCTTCACCATCGACCTGCCATCAGGCATCAAAGCAGACAGACGTGGCAAGTTTGCGTGCAGTTGCGTGGTGAATGACCAGGTAGTGGCAGTGCCCTATGATGCTGAGAAAATTTTGGTGGTTGATCCCCTATCTCGTCAAGCCTTTGCCGTAGACTTACCACCAGCAGTCTTCGCAAAGGGTTCAGCAAAGTTTCAAACCAGTGCTCTGGTGAATGGACAAGTTGTGGCTGTCCCCAATGATGCTGAAGAGATTCTTGTGGTAGATCCTGCATCTCGTGAAGCTTTCACCATTGAGCTGCCACTAGACATCGATGAAGAGCGGCTTGACAAATTCAAGTCGAGTTGCTCAGTGAACGGCCAGGTGGTAGCAGTGCCCTACTCGGCTGAGCAGGCGTTGGTGGTGGATCCCACATCTCGCCAGGCGTTCGCCATCAGTGCAGGTGGATGGCAATTCTTCAATTCCAGTTGCTTGGTGAATGGCCAGGTGGTGGCAGGGCCTTGCAATGATCGAGAGCACACTCTGGTAGTCGATCCTTTGTCTCGGCGAGCTTTCACCAGGTTTGTGCCATCAGGCAATCCGGCAGAGCAGAAAGACTTTGATTTTTTGCCCAGTTGCTCAGTGCACGGCCAGGTGGTGGCAGTACCTTGCGATGCCGCGAAGATTCGGCTGTTGTGTTCGAGGTCGTTGAGGCTTGGTTTGCCGACGAGTGATGTCCACACCACCCCGCAGTTTGTAGATCTGGTGGCAGCCTTATTGAGTTTTTGGATCTACACTGATGACCCAGAACCTCCAACGTTGGAGCATGCCTCGTTTGAGGTTCATGATTGGGGTGAGCCGACAGAGGTGGGAAGACCTGTGAGACTGCGAGGTGTCATTGCAGATTTGCCTGTGGGGAAGGTGTTTTTCATTGTGTTCAGGAGAACGTCGGGCTTGCTGGATTTTGAGAACTGGAACTTGAAACCTGTCTATGTTTCGGATGACTTTTTTGCCAGTAGGGGAGCAACATATGCCATGGCATGCATCAGACTTTGGATCGAGTGCCTTAGCCCGGCAAGATTTCGATTCCTCAGGGAAAACGGTG
>Ga0126342_10013545_pt1 | contig 14429 bp, 13 predicted proteins | sample Cyp1metagenome_FD_92528 | JGI IMG/M metagenome (GOLD analysis project Ga0126342, IMG submission 92528) | Coral microbial communities from Lord Howe Island, Old Settlement Bay, Australia - Cyphastrea 1 metagenome | ecosystem: Host-associated > Invertebrates > Cnidaria > Coral ... | reverse complement strand
TTGTACCTGTCCATTGTATTTTGCTTGGGTTTTCCTATCTTACCTTATGCCCTCTCATTTTATTGGCATTTTGTCCTTAGGCCCCTGCATTTTATTTTATTTTTTTAGGGGTTCCACCCCCCCGGCAACAGACGAGGGTCGTTTTATTCCCAATCAATATCCACAACGCCATCAGTCAACATTGACCGCTGTTGAACCAAATCATGAATCTTTTACCGACAATGACAAAGTCACATGTCCGAACTATCCAAATTTCGGGAATTGGTTTGAGTCAAATTCAAAGGAGCCCCTGCGATGGTTTCGAAATGTTTCGAACATCGGGTTTTGATCGGGTTGTGATTCGCTATTCCATGGCCAATTTCGTTGGGGATTCCAGCCTATTCCAGCCATCTGGAGGTGGAGTATTAGGCATGCCACAGGCGAGATGGCGATACAGTGGGATCGGCGGGGACATCATCAGCATCACGGCTGAGAGTTGTGGGTTTAGTTTAGTGACGATCCAATAAATTGTTGTGGGATTTGATGCGCCGAAATCTGGGGGTTACTGTTATCCAAAGACTGTTTCCGGCAATGATTGATCAAAACAGCCAAATGGTCATTCAGAATGTCAAAGATACAATGGTGGGCTTACAGGATGCAACGACCAATTTGATCAACGATGTTATGATGTATTGGTTTGTAATTTGAACGATCTTTGAATATGAATCAACATGATCTCTATGCAATTTTCCGCTCTAAAAAACATATCGTCAGAGACTTCTCTATTTCTTGGGGGCAGCGCCACCACCCACTTCTTTTTCGTTCGTGTCGAGCCTCTCTGCGCTGTCCTTTCAAAGACATCATGCCATGGTCATGGTCAACATTTTCCCGTAGGTCATCCCCCCAGAATAGCAGCTGGATTAACACACGCCCTATGAATTGGGGAAGTTTCATCGAAGATGGTGGAGGACGAGTTTGTTTATTCGATACACCAAATGTGAAATGATATGTTTTGATCATATGAATCATTTGGAACATTTTGGAACTCTTGAAGTTTTGGAAGATGAATTTAGTTTCCCGTTGCCAAAAAAAAGGATCAACTTGGGCAAATTGGGATCATCTCGATTTTTCTCGCGGTAACATCCTGTGAAATATCATGTCATATGAGTCATATTCCACTACTCTCATCATGGTTGCTTTTTCTTCTCCATTTTTGGGTACCAAAGCATTTCTTTAATGCTGTTTACCCTCTGGTAATTTAACATAGCTATTGAAAATTGCCATTTATAGTGGTTTTTCCCATTAAAAATGGTGATTTTCCATAGCTATGTTAGTTTACCAGAGGGTAATGCTGTTTACGTTTTGGACGTTTGTCTCGGTCTCCTGGGCATTGTGACAGGAAAGACTCAGCAGCCTGGGAGACACGACAACTTTGGGCCCGGAGTGGCTACAACGAGGCAGGAAAGAAACGCAGCAGAAAATGGCAGGACTTCCAAAACACCGCACTGTTTTGCCAGGGATCAAGTAGTCCTGCACCCAACCAGAGGTGAAACTGGCTGCACCATTGTTCGGTTGTAGATCCGAGTATAAGTTTTGATCAATTATTAGCAACATTTATCAACTGATCCGAGTATAAGTTTGATCAACTATTTTCAACATTTATCAACTGATCCGAGCATAAGTTTTGATCAATTATTTTCAACATTTATCAACTAGAAACTGGTTGGTTGAACACTCCCCATTCTGACGTTGGACATTTATTGCCACCATGATTTGGTCTAAACCCCGAGCCACGGCAGGAATTCGGACCAGCGGCTCTGCTGCACTTCCGAAGATGGGCGAAGGGCCACATACGATACCCATGATTCTTGTATACAATATAATATCTCTACAATCGAATATATAATAGTATATACAATCTAGCAAGCTGTATATGTATATAATTGTATATATATATAATAATATACATATATGTATAGATTGTATATGATTATACATATATGTACACATTTGACATACACTGGTCCCCAAACTAACAGAGTGAAGCGTGACCTCCGGTCCCGATCTCAGGTCCGAAGTCAGGTGAGCAGCGAGATGGCCGGGATGGCTTAACCCCTCCAGCAGCGAGCTACAGGTCTGGATCTGAGCTGGCCGGGAGGAGGATCAATTCTGAGCATCTAGAAACATTAACCATTGGAAAAGTTGGATTGTCTGATATTTTTTCATATTTTTTCTAATCATCTATAGATTGTGAATGTCTTACTGGTGCGTTTTACGCAGGGAATTTTTGGGAATGATCCATGTCATCAAGAGTAATTTCATCATCCCAGCAACCCCATTCCCATTCCCTACGTAAAACGCACCAGTAAGTGAGAGATGGGCAGGTCATTAGGATAATAGTATCTTTTTTATAATAATCACCACAGCGATCAGATTTTACAACCAGCAATTTGCCAGTACTTTAGGATTGGATTTACTGTCTGATAGTCAAACATGGCGTGCGCACGGAACATCTGCCATTTCTGAAGGGTTTTCCCAGGTAGAAACCTCCATTAGTTTGTTTTTTTTCCCTTCCATGTTTGATTAGAGAAGCGTGATATCCCATTGTATTCCCATTGTATCCCCATTTCATCCCATTACCCTCTGGCAATCAAACATGGCAACTGACAATCCCCCATGAAAATACCATGTTTTTTCGCACTTCAATCTCCATTTTTGTTGGGGATTTCCCAGCTTTTTTGTTGGTGAAATCTCCACATTTTTGTGCTTTGAATCCCATAACATTTTAGGTTTTTCCATGGGCTTTCCTCAATGCCAATCCCCTCAACCTTTCAAAGATCATCATTACCCTCTGGTAATTTAACATAGCTATTGAAAATGGCCATTTATAGTGGATTTTCCCATTAAAAATGGTGATTTTCCATTGCTATGTTAGTTCACCAGAGGGTATGTCATTGGTGGGTTCCATTGGAAACAGCCTAGCGGTTCGTATTTCCATTGGACGAACCTGGCCCTGAGGTATGGCCGCGACCAACTCTTGCTGCTCCAAAGTTCCATGGAGCTACCCTCCCCACCACGTGGCCTGGTTTGCCGATCCGTTGCGGCGTCGAAAGGGGACGCAGACCTGGCAGACAGACCTGGTTTGGACGGTCAAAAGCTGTGAAATGAAGAAATGACCAAAATTGTTGGGGAAGAAACTTCCAGCGAAATCCCAGCTATGACAAGTCATGGGTACCATCCGGGTAGCATGACGGCTTTTGACGCTTTTCGCCAGACAAGGTTTCGAATTTTGCATCCAAGAATGTGGTTGAACAAAGTTGAAGTTATACCTTGGACACCTGGAAATGATGGGGAAACCATCATCGAACAAGCTTGGAAACACGTTTGTGCATCTTTGTTGATGGGCTTACTAAGGCTCACTTTTTCTATGGCCCCAGTGATATTTGTTGGTAACACCAAACACAAGTCAAACTAGGCAACGAGATATCGACCAAGCTATGGTCAATTAATCTATAAGAACCTCACCAGCCGCCATAGATGATGGTGAGTAAGGTGAAGCCTTGACATTCTTTCAGGCTGGTGGATTACTTTTTCTTTGAAAAAAAAACTAAATCCAGCTTCATGATGGTTGATGGTTAGGGAAAGATCATCAACTGATGGCCAAGAGCTAAGTTTCACATTTATGAAATCCTCTTTGGACATGGTCCGATCGAGCCAGACGCTGTGAAGGAGAGAGACACAGCTTACACCAGCTACGTGTCCCATGGGGACAGGGGACCTGCCATCAACATTTGCTTGTATTTAATGTGTTACATGGGGATAGGTCACTACCACAGAAATACCTACTTATGCACATGACCATTCTTTTCTAGCCTATTCTGTTCGTTTTTGGTGACGGTCATGGAAGTACCAAGGTGATGTGGCTATACCACATATCGTATACATCTAACTTGCAAATGTTGATACATCAACCCAAATCTCATTTTGAATTTTGATCACCTAAATGGGTTGTCTGAAAATAGGGTACCTGTTAAATCAGATGGTTTATCATCATTTCCCCGTGAAAAAACATGCCAGCTCTGGGGTATCCCCGTATTCTTGGACAAGGCATGACAAAGCCTTAAATTAGACTCATCATTGCTTGTCAAGTCAGTTGTGTTATTTGCTTTTATTTGCATCAATTACATTATAGATGTCATATTTATACTACCCTCTCCTAATTTGTATTAATTTGTTACCCTCTGGTTATTTAACATAGCCATGGTATAGATGGCCCATTTATAGATGGCTTAGCTTACCTATTCAAAATGGTGATTTTCCATGGCTATGTTAGTCATAACCAGATGGTACATATAGAACATCACCATATTTTTCCATAGCTCAACCATGGCTTCCATCCATTCGCCATGGGCCTTCCATAGCTAAACCATCCGATTTCTGATCCGAGGCATGAGCAACGGCCGGCCGAAGGCCGCCGGCGAGTCCAGGCCTTGGATCATGAGATCTGGTTATGACTAACAGTTCGCCATGGAAAATCATGGAAAGATCCACCATGCTATTAATAGGTAAACCATGCTATTTCGATTAGGGCCATCTATTTTCCATGGCGAACTGTAAACGTCATAACCAGGTTGGGTAAGTGTCAGCCATGATGAAATGGTGATAGTCTGGACTTTCTGGAGATTTGATTTCTGCAGTTTGGAACGGCCCTTCCACGGATGTTTTATGGCTGATGACGACTGATATGAATGTTTGATGGTTGATGTTTATGACTTCATAATCTATATTGATGACGACTGATATTTCACTGATGTTTATGGTTGATATATGTTGATATGATACATCGAACTAGACTCTAAGTTTTCACCAACAAACATCAACAAAGGGGGCCACCGCATTGTAGTCATCATACTTAGTTCAGCCTTACGCAGCTGATTTGTCAGTGCGCCGGTTCGTTGGGTAGAGCATCTTGACCCTTCAGTTCCATGGAATATCCATGGAATATCCATGGAATATCCATGAAAATTCCATATGAAGATCCCCAGTAACCCTCTTGTTATTTAACATAGCCATGGAAGCCATGGCCCATAGAAATAGATGATTTTCCCAGCGACATCAACCTCCATTTATTTTGGGGATTTTCCATGGCTATGTTAGTCATAACCACATGGTAAGTGAGTTACAGGAGTGAAAGGGCCACTTGGGATGGATTTCCCACAGCGGCTGAGGTTGAATGCTTTGCAGCAGAAGTTCCCTGCTTGGGTCCCAAGGAACTGCATCCCTATAGGTGAAATTCCATTCAAAGCATCATAAACATATCTAAAAAACCAGCGCTAAGCCGGCTAAGCCCCCACTAGATTCACTAGATGCCATAGAATTCCATTTGATTAGAAATGGCTATGGATCAATACCTATAGATACATTTTTAGGGGGATGAACATCCATAAATCCCAGCTATTTTGATGTTCACCAGGGGTACAAGGTTTTGACCCATTCCCAAATGACCAAATTTTTGGGGAAGAAACTTCCAGCTTATAGTAGCCATTATAGACCATATACCTAATGGTTGGGTGATGTTCAATGGGGACATTTAATGACCCATGAGAAATGACTCGCTGGTTTTTTGTTGGCGACCTCCCAGGTCTTTGGAGCGATGACCAAAGAACACCTCGTCTCTGAGGGCGTTCTGCCGGCGTCCACACTGGAGGAGACGACGGGACGACGGGTTGGGACTGGTTCAAAGTCGCCCCGAGTCATGGGAGAATAGTGGTGATTAATGGTGATTAATGGTGATTAATGGTGATTAATGGTGATTAATGGTGATTATTACACTTTATTAACTGGTGATGAATGGATATTGATACTAATGGTGCACTATATGAAATAGTGGGTATTACTGGAGGTTTACACTATAATTGTCTATAATTAATGGTTGGTTACTCTATATTTTTTCTGGCCAGTCGGGAATTTCTTGTAGCTATTGGATGATTAGGGGGTTGCGGAACTCCTAATAGTTTGGTAACCCCTCCAGAAACCATGGGTTTAGTAGGGGATTGGAAAACATATTGGGAACCCTTTGAGGGTGTGCTTATTTTCGGGGGATGGGATTCAGAATGATTCAGATATGTTAAGATGTGTCTGGAGATGTGTAATATGTATACTACGCATATATTTGCACACTAACGGCAGAGAATTCAAAGCTGAACATTGGCCAATAACAATGCCTATGAAGATACATACCTCGACCCTCCCTCCACTGCCGAGGAAAAAAATGTCGTTCTAAGAAGATAGGTCAAACAACCCAAAGAATGATTCACTTTGTTCCAAACATGATTCTGGGAAAATCTCACTACTATGCCCACGTACACAAAACGTAAGGAATTTTGGAACTCTAAGACAATCCGAAAACTACCTAAAACACCAAGATTTCAGGATTTGCAGGTGTTTGTGGGTTTTGCGGGTGCTTTGCGGCTTTTTGCGTTATTTTTTTTTGCGGGGTTTTGTGTTTTTTTTCTTAGTTGTTTGAGGCGCTGCAAACATTTTTTGGCATTTTTTTCACCAAGCCTAAGAACATGCAATCAAAGTACTAAAATTGAAGACCAATCAAAGTACTAAATTGATTTTTGGCATTTTTTTTCAAAGCCTAAGACCAAATCAAAGTATCGATCGGTGTTTTCGGTTAAATCAATCGATATAGGTCCAACATGGTCCAACTTTGAAAGCACCGATATTGTGCAATCTTCGATGAAATGAGTGGAACCTGCGACCAAAAGTCAGCTAGAAATGGTTGGGTGCCATTTCTGTTGATGAAAAAAAGATGCACCCCCCTCGCATTTTGCGGAATCAAGAAGTCAAAAGGCTATTGAAATTATTTGAATGGCACCAGTTGACCCCGAGATTGATTTTTTTTCGCAACCCCCGGACATTTTTATCTTGGAGGCTTTCAAACTGGTTGCATCCATTGACAGGAAATCATGTCGTCAAATGCGTGGACATTTCTTCTATCATTTCTGTTTTTATTTGGCCTTGGGGACCCATTTACACACCCGACTTATGATTTTCATGTTCAGATGCCAAATGCTCCTTATGTTTTTCCGGTTCAATATCTCAATTGAAAGAACTTTATTGAATCTCTCCTTTGCTGATTAAAGTTGCTCCCAGAACAAACACCATTTTTGGTGATTCAATCAGTTCATGCCCCCCCATTTTTCTTTAGCTTGGCAGCTTGGTCTTTTCAGGAAATTCGACCAGAATCCCTGGGTTTTTACGACATTTTTGCCAGCAGTTCTAGTTCCTTACTGGCTGCTGCTGTCAACTAGGACAAACAGGTGGCCGGTACGCTCCGAGGCAGAGCCGAAGGTGGGAACCATCCCAGCATCCATCGGGATCTCATGGGTCCCATTTCATGGATCGAAAATGGTGGCGAAACAAAACCTGGGGATTGAATAACTCCTGGGATGATAAATGATGATGACCGGTCCGAAATTTCCGTGGAATCTGCTGCTTCCGGTTATGGGTTATGGTTGTTCTATGGGTGGATGGGATGGGAGGGGCACCCAAGACTGGATTCCCGCAGCAATCGAAGCAAAAACTGGAAAATCCTGAGTCCTCATACAGTATACTGTACAAGAATTACCACCAAATGAATAATGGGTGATGTTCCATTGCTGCTTAGACTGCCGGAGAGTTGTTCGGATAGCGACACTAAATGGGGTGACCTGCCGTGTCCCATTCGCCGAGTGGCCACCAAAGCAACAAGTCAGCTTGGGGTTCTGGAGAGTCTGAGAATTCTGGGAAAACACCAACTGGCTAGTGGTTTGGAACATGAATTTTATTTTCCCCAACCAGATTGGGGATGATGATCCAATCTGACGAACTCATATTTTTCAGGGGGGTAGGTATAATTACCACCAACCAGCCAAAAAACTCCCCCAGTTCATCATGATGGCCCTAAGAATCGGGGACATCGCACCAGTTTCTCACCATGTTCCGACCGTTTTTTTTCGAAGGTCGTGGTCGGGGCAACAAAGGTCGCGGCAAAGGTGGAACGGTGGACACCCAGGGAACGATGGGAAGACTCCCGAAATGGCGGACCCGAAACATGACAATGAAATGTGTATAGTTAACATAGTAGTTGAACTGTAGACATGGTTGTAATATGTTGTAATACCCCAAGAGTTTATGTCTGAAAAAACCCTCTGGTTATTTAACATAGCCATGGAAAATGGTCCATTTATAGATGGTTTACCTATTAACAATGGTGATTTCCATGGCTATGTTAAATAACCAGAGGGTAAGTTATTCAGAATTGCTAGTTTCATGGGGTTTCAATGATGATTCACCAGTGCCAAATTCGACCCAATTGTTTGGCAAAGCAACATGCACTTCTTACAGCGAAAGATGGTGATGCCCGTCACTGGAACCGAGACCTCCACGGGCCTGAAGTCAGTGAAGCCGGTGATTTTGTTTGGTGACCATGGCAAGGTGTTCCTTGATTTTCCATGTTATCCCCGATGTCCGCCTGCCCCGCGCCTGCAGGTGGTGCGGAAGAGGCCCATTTTTTTCAGCGATGCATCCGTAAAGGTCTTGGGATTCTCCAGGCTTTGTCAAAGTGAATCGATGAACTTCATGGAGGCCGAAAAATGGTCACCGCTATACGATGGAAAATCAGAATTTTTCATGGGAAAATCCACTATTTCGACTGGGACATGTTCAATAGCTATGTAGCAAATTACCAGAGGGTATCATATATTCATCCTAATCATATCCATCATATCATCCCATTATTCACCATTGTTAACCCATTGTTAAACTATTAAATCACCATTAAATTGGTCATTTGATTGGCCATTTGATTGGCCCAATTTTTTTGGACGCCTTCTTTTGGTAAAGTTTTGTTCGAGTTCGGTGATCCCAGCATCAGAGTCACCGCCGCGACAGGCTTCACTGCAGGCTTCACCAGTACAGACCACCCCTGGCGGATCTGCTTTGGGTCGGAGCAGCTCAGGCGTTTTTTTTTTTTTTGTGGGCAATGGCCATTGAAGAAATAAACCAGTTGTATATACCCATAGGATCCATGTATGCCATATATGGTAACATTTACCATCCAGCACCATGGATCCGTCATGGGATATGGCATGGTCCAAGGTTGATCTAGGTTGTCATTCCTTTAATTGTTCGGGGGTCAATCATCATCAATCCAGTTTATACCCTCTGGTAAACTAACATAGCTATTGAAAATGGCCATTTATAGTGGATTTACCCATAAAAAATGGTGATTTTCCATGGTTATGTTAGTTTACCGGAGGATATCTTTTTTTTTGGGCATCAAAAGGATCCCCAATGTGGGATAGATGACCTTGACATACTATATACATCTATATACCATTTACCATACCATATCCTATATACTGTCGATTGACAATGGTACTTATGTGGCTTGTGTGCGGGTTTCTTGTCAGGGTTTCTTGTCAGAAAACTACAAGGTGGTGCCCTTTTTGTCAAGTTGGTAAACATAACTACTATGTCACTGTTGGGTTTATGGTTGATATATGTTGATATATCGAACTAGTTCATGGGGTCGATAAATCAACTTATAACTGGGGGCACTGCATTGTAGGAAGCTGGTAGTAAGCACATGATAACCCAATTTCATATGAAATATGACCAGTTAGATGTGCAGGTGATAAGATTCTGGGTTCTAACCCACCTACCGGTACATCCAAGTAAAGGTCGAGTCGGGTTCATTTTTCGAAGGGTACCGCATTGTACACTTGACATCCTATTTGGAAACAAATGTTCAAAACTTTTGAACTCTACGTAATGTTCTAATCTTTTAGCACTCCATTTTGACCTTTAGCAATTTTAGCAATCTTTTCTACTTTTGAACCAATTCCATTTGGTGATTTGTGGTCAGTTTGCTGCGGCTGTTTGCTCGCTCATCCGAGCAATTTTGGGACTTGTCCAGGAATTGGATGACACTTCACTGGCAAAAACGATGGGTTTCCTGTAGATTTTCCCTTCCACAACGACCAATCCATTGATGGTGGTTAGTTTTCTCCATTTTTGAGCTGTTTTTCTTGTGACCCCATTTTCGTACCTGAAAGCCTCAAAAATGGCAACGCTACGTAGTTCCACCACTTCAATATCCGCCCTCAAACGCCCAGTTTTTGAGTGGTGATTCTACCAACAATTCTTGTTGCTTCGTATTTACCCTTGGTTTGCTGGTAGAATGGTCCCCTCTGAGTGAACCTCCCCAATGTTTGCCTCTTCAAATCTGCTGAATTTTCGTCAAAACCTGGGCATATCCTAGCGATAGAAATGGATGTTCCATGGGGTGTTCATCCATCTGGAATTTTGACCTCCATCTCTGCAGAAGCTTGGGCTGAGGTTCGATGATGCCTTTGGAACTTCCTGAACGTCAAGAGCGTCAAGACCGTCAAGTGTCTGGTGGAGGGGAGCTACTGCCAGGCCCGGACAATCCCGGACAGTGATGAAAATGGATTACCCCCTGCGTGAAAATTGATGTTACTTGTGGATTGTCCATTATCATTAATATATATATATATACATTACTATGGTGGGCAAGATGAGTCATTTGACTTTCAGGGGTATGTTGCTTAAAGTTTTTATTGGTAAGAACAAAAATGGTGTCTTTCCACCAAGTTGGATGGTCCAGACTGGTTGGTTGGGTGGTGGATGACATTTTGACCTATTGACCCATTGGAATAGTTGATCATGTTGGAAGCGCAGCACGGCTGAACTTGAGCTTATGAATTTGCGGACGACCGGTTGGTGTCAGTTGAACGTGGCTCACAGCGCACCTGGTCTCTGGTCCTTTTCGGTCCCTTTTTTCGCCCATGAGAAACGTTCCTTTTTGCGACTGCTCCCAGCTCTGCAGCGGTCCCAAGGAGGAAGCGAAAGAGGCGAGTCCCTTGGAGATTGAGCGGCTGCAGGCAGCTCGACAGTTGTTTGAGCTGACGGATCTCAATGGTGACGGCTTCATTTCAGTGGAAGAGTTCGCCTTGATGGGCCTCCTGCAAACCAAGGTGCACTCTGAATCAGCGATTTGCTTAGCCCATGAGTTTTGATTTCCTGTAAATCCATCATTTCGGGGATGGGTCAAAGCCTATGAAATTGGGGAATCGCCATCCATTCACCAGCGAAATTGTAGGGTACCATCCAATTACCAGGGGCCCTTGAGGCCCTTGAGGCCCTTGAGGCCCTTTTGACCCACCATTTTTGGGGAATCTGGAAGTTTTTTTTTTTTTTTACTTGTTTGACCACCAACTTCACTGCATTTCTCCCAGGAAAAGAAGATGACCAAGGAGGAGGATGACCAGGTCCGGCAGATCTTTGTGCAGCGCTTTGGCCGCGACATCAACTCGTCCTTCCGCCCAGTGCCCTATGCCCAGTACAAGGAGTATCTCATGTGGTCTGTGAATAGCATGGACCCTGGCGACCTGAAGGCGGATGTAGATCGGATGTTTATCTCGGATGTGGTTTCGAAGCACCTTTGCCACTGAAAGTCAAAAACCCATCAGTAGGTCCAAATCAGATTAGATATGATCAGACTAGCATGAAGAGTTGGTGCAAATTGTAAGCAGTCTTCAACGCATGTTTTTGATGGGAAGGCTAGTCTTAAAGTTATAAGTTCATACAATTTTCATTTAACAGCTAAAGATGCTAAAGTGCATTTTTGTGGAAGTATAGTTGTTTCAGCCTATCACCAGGCGCAATCGCTGATCTGGGACGGCTTGTTGGTGGAGGCGAAGATTGCCAGAGAGATGGCCATGGAAGGCAAAGCTCTTCAAGTGGCGTCGACGTTGCCGAACCTCCTCACAAGTGTGGGCCAAAATTGCTCATCCCCGAAACATGTTCTGTGTCGGGTCTGAGAATGTCTGAGACTATTGTGATCACTGTGACGCCGCCGGCGATGGGTATGGGTCAAAGCGGAGTGCCCCAAGTATTGGATGGTTAATTTAAACCATACACTTAAATCTGTGGTCCCCAGGTCTTTAATTTTGACCCATACCCAGATAGGAACACTTCCCGATGCGGAATGTGGAACCTGAGCTTCTCAAAGAGTTTGAAAACCGCTTCGCTGCTGGTGTGAAGGATGTTGGGCAGTACTCATAGCCCTTGGTCATATTGTTTGACTCACAGTTTTGGGCGGTACTCACAGTCCTTGGTATCCTTGGTCATCTCATCCACTAATCCACTCATCCACTCATCCACTCATCTTGTTTGACGCACATGTTTTGAACCCATGGACTGGATTCCCGCGCCCCCCGCGCCAGATGAGAAAGCTGCTGGCCCACGGAATCCGATGAGCAGTTTTTTGGTGCGCCAGTTTGGCGGTTGGGCAGGATCAGGGGGTCAGTTTTGATGGCTCCGATGGGTGGAAATGACTGGTGTTTTGGATGGGAACTCTCCAATTTACATAGTATGATATGATAAAATATGATAAATGTATAGCTAGATCAAGCATGCAGCACATTCTTAAAATAGATGGGGCAACACATTCATACAATAGATGGGGCATTCCTTTTTTTGCAAGGTATCTAAGATTTGCTATGAAAAATCTGAAGTGCATTAAGAACCACTTTTTCAGAATCCCCTTCGAGAAAATCACCCTTGGCCCTTTGAAACCAAGTGATTCTGCGAATGGGATATTTCTGGGCCCCAACAATGGGTCAATATTGGTTTTTCCCACGGCCCCACAACTTGGCGCCTTTTTTGCGCAACTTCTCACTGAAGTCTGATCAAAACAACCATTTTGGGGGGTTCAATATGGGTTTGTCTGAAAATAGTGTACCCCTACACCCAATGGTTAATGATCATTATCCCTATTAAATGGCTATAATTGGGGGTATACCCCATTTTCAGACATATCCATATCTCAAAATTCATTGAATGACGCAACAGGAACCCCCAGGCTGGTTGGGAGCAATTTTGCCGCCGGCTTCCTGCAGAATTTCCTATCAACCAATCCATTGATCATACCTTTAGGGTCGCAACAAACGTGTCGTGCTTGTCCAACAAACGGGTAAACCACCAAATTGCAATTTGAATACAACACAATGTTGAGTTTTCAGATGTTTTCAGATGTTTTCAGATGTTTTCAGATCTCCCAGGTATTTTAAAACAGTTGGGGAATCCCGCTTTTTGTTATTGAGTTGGTGTTCACTTTTGCAGTCAAATCCATATTGAATGATAAAGGACCTTTCCGTTTTTTGGTGGGCACTCTAAGATGAGAACCTGGATTTGCTGTTATTTTGTTGTTTTCCTCCTAGTAATCCAACATGTGTTTGTTTTTTTTCTAGACAATTTAAGCATATCTAAGATAGGAATGGACACAACAATAGCTGCAGCTAGGCTATGTGCTTAAAATCCATGAGCAAGCCTCAACAATTCTTCATTCTCTATATGAACTCAAGATCTCTGATATTTTTCCGGATCTCTGCCGAACATCACAGGCCCGTGTGCTGACAAAGGGGCCCGCCCCGGAGCAGAAGGTGCAGCCGCGACGACCCGGGGAGATGCCAAACTACTGGGCTTTGACAGGTAAACCATGGTTAACCTCTGGTAAACGTTAACAAAAAACTATGGAAAGATCCACCATGCCATTTTTTCTGGAAAATCAACTATCTCGACTGGGCCATTTTCAATAGCTATATTAAATTACCAGATGGTAAACCTATGAATGATTTTGACTACCCCCCCCCCAATTTTCGATGATTTTAGATGATTTTCGATGATTCTCTGATTCAAAAATCGCGGTCAACGACTTTGACCCAGCTTTGTGAGGGGTTACCTATAGACCACATGAATTTTATATAATTCTATCCCTTGGAGGGTTTAATCTTGCCAAAAACACCAGGAAAATTGACCAGTTCTGGATGTTCCATTGCCGGATTTGAGCTAAACAGGGAAGCCAACTGTCAACCACCCACAAATTTTCCCTTACCCATTGGGAAACAAGCATGGCAAGTAGGAAACACAATCTTTATAGGCACATCATCCAGAAATGCCAGATTTCCCCTTTTTCATTGAATTGTTCCTTTCTCTCAGTCTATATCTTGTGATATCGGACTGATGATTGAAAAAACGGGTGAAAAAACGGCTGCAAGGCCATCGTAATGAGTTGTCTCCTAAGATCTTGGACATCCAGCACTGACAGTGGTGGCTGCGACCGCCTGTTTTTTCAACCAACTGGCCTAAGCGCTGGGGCCATCTATGAAGTAATTGTTGGGTTGTGTTGGCTGTGACCAACTAGCCAACCAGAATCAACCAATATATGTAGGACAAGCACTAACATAGATATAATTTTACCAGTAGTACCGCACAAGGCGGTGGCGGAAGTTTCAAAAATAGGAAACCTATAGGAGAAGTTGGTTGTTGTGAATCAGGGATGGCAGAGCGAAGCCACTGATTGACCGAAAGGTGGT
>Ga0126342_10013544_pt1 | contig 14430 bp, 10 predicted proteins | sample Cyp1metagenome_FD_92528 | JGI IMG/M metagenome (GOLD analysis project Ga0126342, IMG submission 92528) | Coral microbial communities from Lord Howe Island, Old Settlement Bay, Australia - Cyphastrea 1 metagenome | ecosystem: Host-associated > Invertebrates > Cnidaria > Coral ... | reverse complement strand
TTGGTCGATTGACAGGGTAGACTGACAAAATGTGCCAACCCAACTTCTCAATGTGAGACACGGCACCATGTGCTGTGATGTGAGAAAACCGTGTGGCGAAATTACGTCGTGGGTGGCGAATTTGCGTCGTGGGTGGCGCCAGAGAGACGATCATGCTTTTCATAGTCGAAGGGTGCTCGGGGTGTTGTGACCATTACTTCAGCCGATTCCATAAATGATTTGCTGTACTTTTGTGGCTTTCGCAGCCATGTTCGTGTTCCAGCTACTATATAACTTACCCCGGATTAATAAACTATACTATAGTTTTTGATTAGGATATAGTACTCCCCAATAGTCATAATGATAATTTGATACTTAAATATGGCTGATGGTTTGGAACATTTTTCATGTTTCCATATATTGCAATTGGGAATAATCATCCCAACTGACGAACTCATATTTTTCAGAGGGGTAGTTATACCACCAACCAGAAATGGTACCCCCCAATTAAACAGCCGTTTGGGGGTTTACTATAATCCAGGGTATAGCTACTATAGAACTTACTATATATCTGGTCACATCCTGTTCAACGTCTTGATCTCTCCCTACAGCTGGCAATCTAAGACTTTCGGGCCGGGCTTCCGGAGACCAGAGGTGAAACAAGAAGATCCACGAAGATTCACGAACATCCAGGTATATATATATATAGATATATATATATGTGTGTATATATATATATAATCATACATATAGATATGTATGTGTGTTGCATGAGTTTGGTCCTTTCAAGCACGAAACCGTTCCTTCTATATGGACCAATGGGAGGGGAAACGGACCCGATTCTGATCCACCTTTCTCCATCTCCTCGTGGAGATGAACGACACATCCACAACGAGTGAGCACAGGGATTTCAGGTCATCATTACCCGGCCTGGTAAACATACAGTTAAAGCTAACTGGAAAATGGCCATTGAAATAGTTGATTTACCCATCAAAAATGGTGATTTTCCATAGTTTTTTGTATGTTTACCAGAGGGTAATCATGGTTAATAAGGGAAATCATCCCCAAATGGCCTTAATTCAGGCTGAGGAAAGTCTCGTGGGGCCTTAATTCAGGTTAATGAAATATTATAATTTACCCAGATTCATGGTTTCACTTGTGGCCGTTGACTCTCGGCTGATTCAATCCAGACGCGCGATGTGCCACTCATCGAGCGGTGGTGTTTTCTTGAAGGGGTGAGGTGCGCACATTCTGCTGCAACTTGAATCTTGAACAAGCTTGAGCGGTGTCGAACCGTGTTTGTTTATTAGTTTATTATATAAGTTTCTTGGCTTGAACATGTTTGAACTGCTGTTCAGTGCCCATTCCCACTAGGAGTTGAATGAGATTGTTCAGGAGTTTTCTCAACCAAACAGCTATGGATGAAATATGATCCAAGGCGTTATCACATCAGTTTCTTGGTGGCCACCTCCTGTGCCAAAAAAAATACCCTACAGAAATCATGCTGCGCGCTCCTCGCCCATGGCTTCTGGCAGTTGGCTGGCAAGTGCCGTAGGATTGAGGCTATGGTACGATGGGTAATGATAGGAACCAGGGGATGGTGGTACAAACTATTTTGGTATTCACCAGGCTCTCAGGGGTTCAGACCCATGCCCACAGGGTATGTTTACAGTGCAGATGTCTTGTATTTTTGTTACAAGATGCCCATTTGTTTGTGTTATTGTTCTTTTGATATATATATATATATATATATATTATCATACATTGATGCATTCATGAATGTATGTACTCTCCGGTAAATTGACATAGCCATGAAAAATCACCTGTTGCAACTGTTGTAACGGTCAAATTCTGGAATTACATGGGCCATGGCTTCCTGGAAGCACATTGTTAAATGACCAGAGGATATACATATCTATATATATATTATTTATTTATATATAGAGATATGCTATGTTGCCGTATGTGTGCATATGTATATATATATATACACACATCTATGTGTGTGACGATTTTACAAATGGGCGTTTGACCCCAACGTGAGTCAAGCATTAGCCCACCATTTTGCTCTGCAGTTGGGGCTTTCCTATGGCATTTTTTCCTCGATAAGTTGGGAGATTGGGGCTCTATAGCTATAACTGCCGCAATAAGCTGGGATATGACCCCTATGACTCTGGTTATATATCCAGTTAGTTCACTGACACTGCACTCCTGAGTATTTTTGGGGCTGCAAAGCTTGGTTAAGCCAGTGCCAGCTTCAACGGCACGAACGCGATCCACCTAGAAATTCAGGTGGCACCATGTGACCCCCTGAAGAACAACTACCCTCCGGTGTCATCAAACGTGGCTAGCTGGGAAATCCCTGAATTTAAATGGAGGATTTTCCAGCTAGTCATGATTTACCAGAGGCTATCTATATTCTACGTATCCGCAATATTGGTTTCCAGCTGGAAAGTTCGGCAGTTCGATGTTGGATCTTCGCCCTGCTCTGTTTCTCGAAAGTCAGCTGCCACGTGCCACGTCGCTTTATGGGTTGGCCAATTTGTGACCAGCTTCCCTGCAGGAAGCATTTTGAACTTTATCGTAGGCGGATTCATGATACCAAACAAAGGCAACCACGATGCAAAAAGCTTGCGGCGAACTCGGATTACCCTCTGGTAATCAAACATGGCACTGGACGCTAGAGAGAGAGAGAGAATGGAAAATCACAAATGATTTTCCCAGATATCAACGTCCATTTAGTTTGAGAATTTCCCAGCCACGGAGCACAACTTTGACGTGCAACTTTGGTCCCCTGCTGGATGTAGCAATGAAAATTCTCAAGTTTTGTGAGTTGAACGTTCTTTGTGTGTTACATTCAATTTGATCCCGGTTTAAGTGTAGTAAATCCAAGACCATCCGAGTGTGAAAACTCAATTGAATCTTCCAAGATACTCCAGGTCTTGGGAAACAAGACATAGAATTGAATCAAGGTCAATCCATTTTGACTTTGTTGATAAAATCATGTTCTTCCTGGATAAATCCCCATTTTTCTTTGTTACCCTTTGGTAAACTAACATTTCACTATGGAAAACCACCACTTTTGATGGCTAAATCAACTATTCCTATAGCCATTTTCAACAACTATATGTAACAAATTGCCAGAAGGTAAATCTCATTAAATCCCATGATAAATCCCATTAAATGGGCCATGTTCCATAGCTTCTCTGTTAACCAGAAGGTATCCCCATCAGTCCCCTCGGCGCGCCAAAATCCAGGCCATGAACCTCGATAGCCTTTCGTTGAGCTCCAAGGATAAGGACTTCGGCAGATTGAGCTCCAGATGTGAAGAAGCAACGAAGATAGGGGACCTAATATTGGATACTTGTAGGTGATATTACAGATATGTATATGTATATATATAATATATATATATATATAAATATACACACTCTATGCATACAATATATATATACACACATGACCAACTGTATACGTAGTTCAGGATCACAATTCTGCTTATGAACGATATTAAGTATCAAAAATCGTGTTTTTACCACCAAACATGGTGCTATAATGGGATGTAAACCGGGTATAATGGGAATATAATATGGGAAGATTCGGATGGATAAATTACGAGGACCTCACTGCGACGTCACTTGAACTGATGGTTAGTGACTAAGTAAGGCTGTCTAATGATCCAATGTTTGTCAGCGTGGTGAATAATATGTTACATATTATCCAGATATTTGGACATATGGAGTTTTCCTAAAATGGGGATAGCTCTAAGTCATCCAATTCAGATTGGGATTTTCCATGAAATCAACCATCCATTATTGGGTACCACCATTTCTGAAAACCCTCATATACCTAGTGGCTATAGATCTTGGGGGAGCGAAGGGGCCAGGGACCCAGGGACTGGCTCTCCGCAACACTCAATGGAGAGCCCGAGACTCTGCCCATTGCTTGAAGATCAATGGGCAGCTTACATGAGAACTGTGTCTTTGGGGTTAGATGGATATACCACGTAACCCATTGAAATTTAGACTTTTCGGAGATGAACAAACCAAGCAGACATGGTATCATCAGATGTGGATTTGACCAGCATTATCAGCATATGAGATGAAATTATAACTAAAGGCTCATAGGATAGGAACTATAATACATATTCATAAATTTTGCAGACCCCAAACAGAGATTCGGAAAAGTCTCTAATTATTCTGGTTAAATTATAACGACCTCACTGCGACCGAACCCTGGATTAAAGGTTAGGGGAAATATCCCAATATTTGCCTTATTTCAGGTTAGTGAAATATTGAAATTTACCCATATTAACCATTGTCAAGTATGATTAACCGTTATTAACCATTATTAACCATTATTAACCATTATTAACCATTATTAACCATTATTAACCATTATTTCATATTTCATATTTCGGGTAACTATTGACATTATTTTTCGAATGTGTACCCCTTTGAAACATGAAATCCATCCGCAGGAGACGCCGATGTTGCCTGGAGTCAGCTTGGGTAAAAAGAATCTCGTTGTATCTCAAGCAAGTCGATGACAATGCTTAGAAAAAATGATGATGATGATGATGATGATAATGATGATGATGATATAGTGTGTATAGACATGTGACATATATCTATTGAATAGTATTGATATTTATCAGTTAAAACATGTTAAATCCCATATAGCATAGAATCCCATACCTATCCCATATATATATATCTCATTATCATATTCTTTATCATATACCTATGATGATGACTATGACCGTCTAAAAAGCGATGAATCTTCTTCACCCAAATACAAGGCGATGGAAACCCTAGCAGTGGCCTTTGAGGCACGGGTGGCATCCGATGCGAGTACTTTGGCGCGGCGCTGCGACGCCAAGGTCGGCGCTTGGGGGAGCCGAGGGTTTGCCATGGTGATGAATGGTAAGAAAATGGTGGTTTATGATGATTCTAGTGTTGATTTTGATGATTTCATGGAAGGATCCTTTGGTAATAGTTATAGTCATAGTGTAATTACATGTAATTACTGATGTTCAAACATCGCTAGGTGGAAAATCCGCTGAATAAATAGAGGAAAATCCGCTGAATAAATAGAGGTTTAGACAGGTTTAGAGCTGGGAAACACATGGAAAACTGGAGATTTTCCGGGCCATGTGATCCTGATCACACAGCCTGGTTTGCATTGATCTAAGCCTTAAGCGGTTAGAGCTGAAATCAGAGGGTGATATAATTTATATGAAGTATATATATATATACGTATATATATATAGGTATATAAATATATACTATTTTATATATATATATATATACTTAAATATATATAGTGTATATATACATACCATACGTATATTTGTATATATATACACCTCATTCCGCTCATTCTACTGCCAGAAAAGACTTGATAGTTATATCATGGTTTAGCGACCTCTTTGCCTCTATGGCCCAAGGATGTTTTCAATCTCCGAGCTCCATGTCAATCTATGTGGCGTCCCGGTGTAGAAATGTGTAGAAACCTCTTGTCATGATGATTATGGTGGGCTCAATTTTGGATATTTTGGTATGGCTCAAAATGGGAAGTACATAGCCGGAAGATCCCGGAAGTACATACCCAAATAATCCGATGGCCATGATCAAAAACCATGCGGAACATGGACGAAATCCGATGGATTTGGAATACCCAGAGGTACCCGTCGTTTCATGGCCAGCGCTCAGGTTTCAAACATGTTTGGGGCTCAGCACCAGGTACCCACAGATGACTGGAAGTTAACATCTACACCAACTAAATTCACTAGCCGAAATTGGTGAATCACCGAATCACCAATCACCAATGGGGATAGCAACCGCTTCATGAGTGGATCAAAAGATATAATTAATTACTCAGCGGCACTGCGCCGTCGGAGTGTGGTTTTCGAGCCAATGCCACGCACCAAATCTTCTGGAGGTTTCGCTTGAAATCTTCTGATTTCCAAAGGCTCATGGTAGGACCCCAGCTGGCAGATCCAACGTGAGGTGTACAAGCTGAAAGGTGGGATCCAGCACTATGGCAACACCATCGGTTCGGAGGGTTGGAAGGTGCCAAGTTGGGGCAGTTGCCCAATGTGTGAGGGATACTGGGACTTCATAGGGATTAATATGAAGTTCATTTAATATAATACTGGAATATATAAATTGATGCTTATTCACGGAATCCATTAAAATGTGGGACCCCAAACGGTCAAACACTTGGTTGCCTCTGGCTGCGGGGGGAAAGTGAAAGGATGTGAAAGGGCTATGTCAAAAACAAGGTCCCAACATATCATTGACGAAATATATTGAAACTCCCTAAGATCCAATATATGTTCCATCTATTTTCCTAACTCTTCGCGAAAAAAATAAGATTTGAGATAGCATTGCTAGATATTGCTAGTTTCCCAAAATCAGGTCACAAAATATGTTGAAAATCCTTGAAGCATGTTTATGGAGAAACATATGACTATTTCTGAGATTTGGTGACCGTTCCAATCACCATCCCTAGGAACCATTTTGGGACAGTCAGTTTTGTCATATGCCCAGTCAGTTGCCGCTTATTTCCCCATGTTCTGTTAACCTTCAATGAAATAAGGTCATGATATAGAAATAAGGTAATATGGTTCAGGATAGACCTCTTCACCATATTCAGGATAGACCTTGTCACCATGTTCCCCAAAGTTTCCTTATGTTTTTGGGATTTGGCCACGTTTGACCACCAGCTTCCGGCTCTCTCTCGGCTCCAGGGCCGGCTCTTTGTCTTTGACCGGCGCAACTCGGTGCCCGTGGGCGAAGGAGCGAAGCGGAGTGCAGTCCGTGGGGCACCTGACCTTGGCATAGGGAAACTTGTAAAAATTGGGAAAAAAACATGGGGAATCTTGATGAAACTAGGACAACTCTTGGTGTAAGATGGTTTCACATAATTGAAGGTCTCACATGTGTTAACCTGGTTATAATGATCATTTAAAGGTTTCAAACATCGGGGCTGAACATGGTTTTGAACCCATGAGGAGCTACCCGTTCACCGGTGAATTACATCTATTTAACAGCTATTTTGGGAGTATCTTCTGGGATTCAAGCATGTTAGCGGTCAATGGAGTGATGGGACATTCGTGTTTCCACGATTGTTCTCAAGCTATCAGAGGTGGGTGGCTATGACGGTGTGTGTGACGAGGAGGAATATGATGATCATTCAGAAGTTGGGAACCTGGAATTTTTGTTCTAATTAGACAATAATATTAATAATGGGGGAAAACCGTTCTATCTTGCAATGGGGTCCATGACTATGTACTCCCACGGGGAAAATTCACCCACCGGCCGCGTCTCATGAATCGATTTGGCCAATCCAAGCGGTTGCTCCCTGATTGGGCCCAATCCCGTTTTGCGTTCACATCTCTACATTATACATGGGACCGTGCTCACTCAATCCTACTTTTTTATTTGTGGGAGTTTTAGTAGTAGGAAGAAGGGATTATTTCCCAAATTCCATCCACATGATTTCATCATTGCATCCTGCATTTTTTTGTGGCTGAATCCCCAAGACCTGGAAAACTTTGGAGATTTTCCAGCGCCAGGAGCTGCAAAATTGCAGCACTGCTCCATGTGCGGCCAATCCAACCCTGCTGAGGTGGGGACGGTGCCGGTAAACTAACGTAGCGAACTGGAAAATGGCCATAGAAATAGTGGATTGTTTACCCATTGAAAATGGTGATTTTCCACGGTTATGTTAGTTTACCGGAGGGTAGACATCTCATTGAATATCGCTAGGGGTCCAGGTTTGATTGATATATTTGGGGGATGGGAGTGCTAAAGCGAAACCAGCATTGGCAATGATTCTACTGAATAAGTTGGGTGAGTCAGCCCATGAATTTACGGATGGATCCAGCACTAAGCCAGGGATCTTCCAGCAAATCGGCTTTTGCGGCTTTCAAAGATGAGGCTGACTCTCAACCTTTGGTATACAGTATCAGCTCCTTATTTTGTCCTTCTAATATCCTTTGTTATAATGTTGACTAAGTGTGTCCAAAATCGGTCAATCTCCGAAGAGTTTTCCTCATGGCTGGCTCAAGAATTACCCGCGTCTTTTGGATTGTCCCAGGGAAATGTTACCAGCGCTTAGGCGAAACCATGGTGTTTCCGATCAGATATTGGAGGAGTTCAACTTCCAGATTCCTTTCAACCAAGTCTGATGATGATGGCTTTGAGGTTAAACCATTATTATAAGGTTATTAATGATTAACCATCAATATTATTAACCAAGTAAGTAGCTTCAGACGGAGACCCGCTGGCGAAGGAGTTCTGGAACTGTGCCAATGTGGACTGCAACCGCTGCATGGTGACATGTGTGGCCACCAAGGGGATGAGACTTAAGCGAGGCATGGCGTGGGAACCAGCATGGTTCAACAAAGATGAATGTTACAACAAGGAGGGCATGTGTACATATATAATCATATATATATAATCATATCATATCTGTATATATATATGATCATATATAGCATATCATGTTTATTTATTTATCTATTTATCCATCTATCTATCTATCTATCTATCTATCCATCTATGTATCTATCTATCTATCTATCTATCTATCCATCTATGTATCTATCTATCTATCTATCTTTCTATCTATTTATATATCTATCTGTTTGTCTGTCTGTTTATCTATCTATCTGTCTTTCTATTTATCTATCTATCTATCTATCTATCTATCTATCTATCTATCTATCTATCTATCTATCATGTTTATGCTATCACATATTATATATATATATATATGAGTTGTAAAAATATCACATATATAATATCTTATATATATATCATGTGTACATACACATGATATATATATATATATAAATATGTATATCATAAATTATACATATACATCATATTAATGTATGTATATATATATTTATTTATTTACATATACAGAAATTTCATGTTGATATCTATTATATAAACTTCATTTATATATATATATATCCTATAATCCCTTCCCCCTGTTACTAAGCCCCCCCAAAAAATATAATAGAAACTAGGATCCGTCTCCAATTTTGGAAAATTTGAGGTTGGCCAACTTGATTTTTATTTGATCCCCTATTTACACATGAAGCTACCATTTCAGGGTTTCACCCCCGGATAATGAAAAACTAGTCAACCCCGGTTTTTTTTTATTAGTGTCTGTCTTTTAAGGTCTAACATAAAAAATATATTAAGGTTTTCAAAATATTAGGGGAACGCTCCAAAATCCAATATTTGGCAATATTTTAATTAGATTTCAAAAGGAAATCTGATCGATTTTGAAATAGAAAAAAATAGTTTATTTACATTAGGATTTGAAATTTATTATTAGGGGGAAGCTTTGATATCCAATTTTGGCAATATGTTAATTATATTTTGAAAGGAAAATTAATCGATTTTGAAATAGAAAAAACAAGTTGTTTATATCAAGGTTTTAAATTTAGTATTAGGGGGAAGCTTCGCACCCTAATAATAAATACACCCTAATAATAAAAACCACCTGAGGTGTTTATCATTTGGGGAGGGTTTAGTTTATATATATATATATCATATTTTTGGATATCATATATATATATATATGTATCATGTATGTATATATGTATATATCATGTATTTTTAAATGTACATATCATGTATATATATATGTGTTGTTATTTATATCATATGTATACAATTTTACATATCACACACACACATATATATATAGTATTTATAGTTATTTAAATATATACAGAGATGCAATATCAAATATCTAATAACATATAATGTTAACCTAGCTTTGCAGCCGCCAACAGCAGCTTCCACGGTTCCAGGGAAAACAGGGTTCCGTTACGTTCCGGAAAAAAGGGCTGACAAAAACGGCGCACCACTCTCAGATCCAGAGATTGAAACCCAACAATTGCTTCTCTTAAATCCAATGTCTATATCCACAAAATATGTGTATATATCCCTTACATACGCATATTTCTGTATATCTCTATATGTACACACACATATTATATAATATGTATATATATGTATATGTGCATATTATGTATATATATATATATTATATGTTATATATGTGCATATTATAGCTTTATATATATACACATATGTGTGTGCATATGTATATATATATATATTTATATGCACATATATGTTCATACGCACATATTGATTGATTTATATATACATACATGCATGATCGGTATAGCCAAGAGTAACGAGGACACACTCCCGTTGGTGGCAATTGGGATTTAATGGGATTTGATAGAACTTAATGGAAAGTGATGGGGTGTCATGAGGATTTGATCGTGAATTTAAGCAACAAAAATAATACAACAATGATGGTATGAAATGGAGATGTAATCGGGATATAGCTGGGGTACTATATTTCAGATACGATTTAACATAACCCTCAACACTAGCGACGTCACTCACAATCATAAACCTTTGCGAAGTTGGTTGAATTCACTTGAATGACTGTTGGGTTTACATTGATGGCATTCATTGTAATTACCCTCGAGTAAACTCACATAGCTATGGAAAATCACAATCTTTAATAAGTAAATCAACCATAAATGGGCCATTTTCAATAGCTATGTTAAATTACCAGAGGGTAGATTGGCAATCAATCAACAGGCATAGCTAGGGGCACCACCTCATAGGAAAACTCCTAAAAGTGGCCAAACAAATGTGGTGGACTTTGGATTTTGACCACCCACTTCTTTCTGTTTCACCCACAACTTTCACTCTTAAATATGGTAGAAGCTATTGTGGAACATGCTTTTATGCTCCTGCCATTTTTCATGATTTACCAACCCCCCAACTAACAGTTTGGAGCTAAGGATTGTAAGACTATTGTAAAAAGAGTGTTAGTGACGATCTGGTAGCGCAACACGGAAATGGAACATGCACCCTTTATGGGCGAGCTCCCTCTATTTTCTCATTGAACTCGGAATTTCCTATACTTTCCCATAACCTCCTTATATTTTCCCCATATGTTCCCTATGTGTTCCCTATATTTCATGTTTTCCCCACTGCCAGGCTGCCATGGGTCGGCTAAATCCCAGCTTGTTCCCAAGCCCCACGGCTTCGCAATTCCTGGCATTTTTGCTCTGAGGCCGGTCGTGCCTGGTGGGCGCCAATGGATGCTGCTGCAAAGAGTGCAGGGAAGCGACCAGGCGCGAAGTGCAGCGAGTGCTGCTAGGTTCACAACCGTGGGGGTTGAAATGGAATTTCACCCGCCAAAATGGGGATATTATACCGTTATACCATTCAAAGAAATGGTGATTAATGGTTGTTATTGGAACTATCCTTCCATATAGCTGGGAAATTCCCGAACTCAATGGGCATCTATCGATGGGAACATCATGGCAAGCTATGTTTGATGACACCAGGCACCAGGGGGTAGAAATGGAGGAATAACACCTTAGAGTTTGGACACTCGACCCCCCGACCAGCAAAAAGTGAAAGGCCCACAAGATTATATATGGGATAATTATGGTATATAATTAATGGGGGTACAGCCCAAAAAATCCAGGATCGAGCAATGACTCGGGATATAACCCTGGTGGTTTCAATTATTTCGGCCAGTATGCTTTGCCCCAACGTCTTTCGGGATGATTGTCGGGCACCTCATTTTGGGTGACCTTTACAGTACGTTGTGGCCTTCCACTACGTTGGGCTGTTGTAATTTGATGTCTCTGGGTTTGCGAGCCCGGAGACGTGTTTGATGACCCTCTGAGGGGGATTGGGCTGTCGGGCTATCGCTGTTTTCGGCCCTTTTTACATAAACTGTTTCAAAAACCTAGAAAAACTCTAGGGAAAACTCTAAATTAACATAAGAGAACCCCAAAAAAAAACTCCAAAGAAACCCTATATAAATGAACTGTAAAGAACCCCTAAAGAAAACCTCAAGAAACCTTGAAAAAACCGTATGAAAGAGTAGGATGATGCAACTGGGTATTGAAACCACCAGCCAGTCAAGCAGTGATGCAACTCACAGCTGCTATGAACCTACACCTCACTGTTCAACAGCCAAAAAAAAATCTTAGATGGACCCTTCTTCTCTACCCTCCGGTAGTCAAACGTGTCAAGCTGGAAACGTTCGATAAATAGGAGGACTACTGGGAAAATCAACTGCTAATGGGTAGTTACAACCCTTGGTTGCTGGTGTCGGTGTCTTAATGTTCATAGTCTTGGCAAACCCAATGCCATAAACCATTGCGGTAATAAACACCAGTCTATTTGGTCATGTCACATTTCACATCATGCCAATTCGGGGCATACCCATCTTAACATACCCCAAGTGTGTGCGGATGGTTCATTATTGGGTTTGCTTCATTCCTTAGCTTGGATGCAATTTAGTAAACCCAGTCAAGCTTATGGATTTCTAGATTAACCCTTTATTTTTTTGCCGTAAATGAAACATAACCATAACCAGCAAAAGATAACATTTTTTTGGTGGACTACCCAAGATTGACCATGTTCTAATCCCAAGTTCTAGAGTGCCTCATGGTGCTTCTCTCTTCCCTGCATGGACGCGGCAGGCAGCTCTCGAAGGCGATTTGGTGGCTCGGCAGACGACTACTTGGATTATCATCCCACGAATCGTAAGTGGATAATAAGCCACATCCTATGAATCAGTGGGCTATACCATGGTTGTTAACCGCTTACTAAGTGGGATGCACCCCCTACCAATGCCCAAAATGCAATGAGTGGTTAGTAACTGGGGTGTGAAGGGATAAACCGTTTTTAGATGGAATAATCCCGCGAAATTCGGATTCACTAACCGGTGCTATAGTAGCATTTACATGCATTTACTACAATCACGGATGGAAAGAGGTGGCCACATGATTCAACGACAACCCATCATGATGAACAGACAATTTTAGATTGGATCTCAAGAAGCATGAGGTATCACCAGTGTAGTCCATATCATCCAAGTACGGTCTTATTTCCCTACATTCTGCTATTCTATGCTATTCTTGGTACATGCTTGATCTGACGAATTAAACAGCGCTCCGGGCATTTCAATTCCACAGGCTTGATGACACTGGCATTTCAGGAACCATACCTATGCACAGGTGCAGGTGTATAGGCATGTATGGCTGTGGCTCAATACGGTCCGCACCCAGGAAGATCGGCGGCACTTCAGCATTTAACGCAATGCAGGTGGATGACAGCGGTGGGCGTTTTCTATTTGACCCAGAGTCAGTGCCTTGAAATTCTATAGTTGCCCTCTGGTAAACTAACATAACTATTGAAAATGGTAATGTGCAATTGAATTACCAATTAAAAATTATGAGTTTCCATAGTCATATTAGTTTACCAGAGGGTAAATGAAGCTTACCAGAAACATGATGGAATTTTGCAGAATTCTCCGGAACCCTTTTATTTGTCATTGAATTCTCGTTGAATATTGCTAAATCAATGTCAAATCTAAATTGAAATAAATATGAATAAATATGAATAAATCTGATAATTAATGGCGTTTTCACCATTTTAGACATATAATACACCAGCAATTGCTCTACCTTTCATGCACAGGGCAACGCGCCAAAAATTACAAATATTATTGAAGAAAAATTAAATATCTATTTAAATTATTTTACTTCGTGTGATCCCCACCATGACATTATACATTTTGTTACTGGCAAATCTTCTGGCATTCTATCTGACATTTTATTTGGCATTCTATTTGGCATATCTTCTGGCATTCTATTTGGCATATCTTCTGGCATTCTACCTGGCATATGTTTTGGCATTCTATCTGGCATATCTTCTGGCATATTATCTGGCAAATCTTCTGGCAGTCTATCTGGCAAACATTCTGGCACTTTATCTGGCATACCTTCTGGCATTCTATCTGGCATTCTATTCATTCTACCTGGCATTCTATCTGGCATATTATCTGACATTTTATCTGGCATTCTCTCTGGCATACCTTCTGGCATTCTATCTGGCATATCTTCTGGCACTATCTGACATTTTATCTGGCATTCTCTCTGGCATACCTTCTGGCATTGTATCTGGCATATCTTCTAACATTCTATCTGGCATACCTTCTGACATTCTATCTGGCATACCTTCCGGCATTCTATCTGGCATATCTCATGGCATTCTATCTGGCATATCTTCTGGCATTCTATCTGGCATATCTTATAGTTTTCTATCTGGCATATCTTCTGGCATTCTATTTGACCGTTGAGGTCCAGCGGTGCACAATGAGCTGGGCAGGTCCCAGGTTGAGGTCCAGCGGTGCACACTGAGCTGGGAAGGTCCCAGGTTGAGGTCCAGCGGTGAACACTGAGCTCTGAAGGTCCCAGGTTGAGGTCCAGCGGTGCACACTGAGCTGGGAAGGTCCCAGGTTGAGGTCCAGCAGTGCGCACTGAGCTGGGAAGTTGGCGAAGAGCTTGGCGAAGAGTTGGCAAGGTGG
>Ga0126342_10013543_pt1 | contig 14432 bp, 13 predicted proteins | sample Cyp1metagenome_FD_92528 | JGI IMG/M metagenome (GOLD analysis project Ga0126342, IMG submission 92528) | Coral microbial communities from Lord Howe Island, Old Settlement Bay, Australia - Cyphastrea 1 metagenome | ecosystem: Host-associated > Invertebrates > Cnidaria > Coral ... | reverse complement strand
TATGTATGGTATGTATGGTATGTATGGTATGTATGGTATGTATGGTATGTATGGTATGTATGGTATGTATGGTATGTATGGTATGTATGGTATGTATGGTATGTATGATATGCATGGTATGCATGGTATGTATGTGGCGAAGCGGATCCTATCAACTGTCAGTGAGGGCCAAATCATCATCAACAGTGGATATCTTCAAGCTCAAATTTTGAGCAATTATGTGAACTACTTGTGGGCACAAGATGAAAGAACTGCAGGACGGCAGGTGATGTACAACCTGGGCGGCACTCATTGCGGAGCTTTGCAGGTCATGGTGTATGCGGCCTCCATGACCATGCAGGGGGTGGATGATTTTGTTTCGCCATTTCAGACGCATAATCAGTTGCTGATTCATGTGAATGTGGACACAATGTTGGAAGACATTTTGTCTGTCGGCATTTTGATTTCGCATATTCCCAACTACGTCAGCCTACCAGGGAATGGTCAAAGCTATTTCTTCGCCTGCAGGTACGAAACGGCGAGGGCTGTGCTCATCATTGACGGATTGAATACAACACCAGCTCCATACCTTCCAGTTGCAGCGCTTTATCCTGGGGCGGTGTTCATGCCCTCAATCACGTCAATGAGGAGGATGTTTATTGCGATCATCAGAGCGCTTGCAGACAGGGATGGATTTGAAGCAGGTCTGTTGGTGTTGTCAGAGATGATGGTCAGGTTTTTGCCAGAAGGACAGTGTACTGTTGTGGGGCCTTCAAATCCAGCGCATGTTGCGTCAGGGGCTTCAACAGTGATCACGATGGAACAGAGTGCGACAAAATACATGGCCACAGGTCTTTTGTATGATGTCAGTGAAGAAGCAAATCGTCCTCAACCAGCAGCAGTAACGTTTTTAGAATTCACGAGTCATTTTATCGATCTCTTGACGATGCTGGCAAACTTCTCAGGCATGGTCTTTGCAGTTCGGCACCTTGTGCTGCGGGCATATGCGATGCCATTCTTTTGCTTGACGGTGGACGCAGCACCAAATGCTATGCCTCCTGGTATGAATGGCATTGAGATCAGAAACAGAGCTGGCGAATTTGTTGGTACAGACTTTCAGGGACGCTCTGATGTGGGAACAGCATTGAGGAAGGCTATCGCAGACGTATTCGGCATATTGTTGCCAGAAACTGTGATAATTCCTCTGTCTTCAATTGGAGGCTGGCAGAATTGGCCTCAGGTACCGATGCGTGGACTTGATGTGAAGTTAACGACTCCAGGTTTGCTGCCAATTCTCAGTGGTCACAAAATTTGTGCGATGTGAATCGGATATTGTTCTGATGAAAACATGTATCTTGGAAAAGATATTCTCAGTGTGGCACGTGACAGGTTAGCTGTGAATGAAGTCTTCCATGCAGCAGGTTTTTTTTCCTAGCCTTTGGTATGTAGGTATGTAGGTATGTAGGTAGGTAGGTAGGTAGGTAGGTAGGTAGGTATGTATGTATGTATGTAATGTATGTAATGTATGTAATGTATGTATGTAATGTATGTATGTATGTATGTATGTATGTATTTATGTATGTATGTATGTATGTATGTATGTATGATATGTAATGTAATGTAATGTAATGGAATGGTATGTAATGTAATGTAATGGTATGTAATGTAATGTAATGGTATGTAATGTAATGTAATGTAATGTATGTATGTATGTATAGGTATATATATATATATATATATAAGTACATAAATATAAGTATATATATAAGTACATATATATATAAGTGTATATAAGTATATATATAAGTATATATATATAAAAGTATATATATAAGTATATATATATGCAAGTATATATATAAGTATATATATACTTCTATATATATATATAGACATAGATAATATATCATCATAAATGCTATTTGTGATAATTTGTGGTAACTAACTGGTGGTAGGCTTTATTTGCGACCACATAAGCCGTTGTTGACATGCACGAGTCAGTGCATGAACAGCTTTGCTTCTTCGATGTCGTAGCTTTTTTATCCTCCGGGCTGGTGCCGGGCTTTCCCTGCGCTCGAGTTTCAGCTGCAAGAGGGGGGAAGATGTTGAGCAGCTGGTGGAGTTCAAAATGTTTCGATGGCATCAACTGCTGAAACCCGAAAAAAAATAATCAACTAATCAACTGCCCATTTTTGGCCCTAATCCAGTCCGGATGCCCCATTTCCATTATTAAAAAGACTCCCTGAGGGCATGGCGATTCACGGCCGCAAAGCGGTGCAGCTGCTGCAGGTCCCAAATCCGTTGCCTGTGATGTTTACCCGAATCTTTGCTAGGGCCGTTTTTCTATACTCCCATAATTCGAGGATACACTTTCTGATCTCTGGGGCATGAACATCATGATTTATCATCATTGATGATGGTAAATCATGGTCAATCAACATAAATGAACCATCTTCGTCATCTTCATCTTGATGAAGATGATGATTCACCATTATTTTTCATGATTTGTCCATGATCTTCATCAACCACCTGTTTTTTTTGTTTTTGCAGAGGTGTCTTTTGCTGATTTTTTTCGGGCGCCAGGACCTGAAGCGAGCGAGATGGCTGCCACCCTTCAATGACAAGGTTGTGAAAGAGGCGATAAATGCTCTGAATGGTAGGAAAGAACAGGAAACATATGGAGAAATATGGGGCTTTCCATAAATGAGGGAATAGCTGGATGGTTTATTTCATGGAAAATCCATGAACATCCGATTTAAATGGATGATTTAGGGGTACGCCCCGATTTTAGGAAACATCCAAATATGGAAAATGTTAAGTTTTGGTCTACAAAAATCCAGCTTGAAGCGGAGAAAAACAGTAACAGTATTTTTGGCCTACAAAACGCTATGCAATCTGAATGAATCTTGTAATCTTTGCGCCTCATTCGGAGGTTGTAAAAGAGATCATGAGCGATCACAAGGAGATCCAGCGCATGCTTGCAGAGGACACAACTTTGGCTTTTCTAAAAATGCGCAAACTTGATCCGTTCAGGGTGGCTGGCGAAGCATCTAACAGTTAACTTACACAACCATGTCAAAATTGCCTGTTTGTTCATTTGATCTTTGTGGTTGGAACCATAGCAATGTATTGCTCCTTTGAGGGGCCGAAAGAGAGCCCGTACACGATGTCATTCAGTGTGTGAATCGACTCGGTGGAGGAGTCTGAAGAGACCTTGGAAAATGAAGTTCTAATGGGGTGCCTCGTCAGAGATCAGCAACGAAGCCAGCTGCAAGCAGACTCCAGCTGTTTGATCATGGATGGATGCTGATGGATTGCAGGAAATTCATTGGATTCGTTGTCACTTGCCTGCATAGCGTGCCAGGCTGTACTATCTGGACGATCTCATAGCTAGAAATGTGCGCTGCCTTTTAGCCTACCTGAACGCCACTGCCCAAGAGCATCCAACTTGCCGTTGTTTCCCGATCTGGTGTCCACAATGCACATTTGCCCTGCATCAGTAGTACTCCTGCTAAGTGCGCAGTGATGCGGCTAAGGCGCGCCTCGAAATTGTTGAGCAGCTGCGATGGGAGGTAGGCTCCAGCCTCAGGACCAGCGAACAGGACAGCTCCCATTGCAGTCATGGCTATGTGTTTGATACATTTTTGCTTACATGTATATGCACTATATCTATATATATAATATACATAGATACATATTCCGTACATCCATGTAATGTATACACACTGATACACATATTTTCTGCCATACTATACATATATTATATTATATTCTATTATATTATATTATATTGTATGATATTATATTGTATTATATCATATTATATTATATTATAATATAGTATATTATATTATATTATATTGTATTATATTATATTATATTATATATTACATGATATATTATTACATCATATTATATTATATTATATTACATTATATTACATTATATTACATTATATTACATTATATTACATTATATTACATTATTCTATAATTATATATACATATATATATGTATAAGCGATGTTATAATATATTACCTAATATTTTATTATATTGTATGTATGTCTTATATTTCATTATATGATGTTGCATTTTGTTGTACTTTTTTGATATTTTACTATACTATAGAATATCAAATTATATTATATCATATTATATATATCATATTATATTACATTATTATATTACATTATTATATTACATTATTATATTACATTATTATATTACATTATTATATTACATTATTATATTACATTATTATATTACATTATTATATAACATTATTATAACATTATTATATTACATTATTATATTACATTATTATATTACATTATTATATTACATTATTATATTACAACATTATACTATATTATACTATATTATATTATATTATACTATATTATATTATACTATATTATATTATACTATATTATATTATACTATATTATATTATATTATATCATATTCTATTCTATTCTATTCTATTATATCATATTCTATTCTATTCTATTCTATTATATTATATTATATTCATTTGTATCATATCATATCATACTCTACTACATTATATGGTATTGCATGTTATTTTCATTATATGATATAATACTATGTTGTGTTATACCAGACCATATTATACTAGATTATATTGTATCGTGTATCGCATTATATTGTATATAATTATAGTATTATATATACTGTGTGATATTATATTGTGTCTTATGATATTGTATGTATTGTATCTATTCTGTAGATTCTAATATACTATATTATTTGTTTGATTATACGGATTATACTTTTTGATATGACATGATATGATTTGATACGGTATGATACTGCATGTGTTTTTTTTTCAATTGTATGATATTGTATGATATTGTATGATATTGTATTACATTACATTATACTGTATATATATATGACAGATGATCTATATGTATATAATTTATGTATATATTTATATATGTATTGTACATATGCATATATATATATATATGTATATATATATGTATATATATATATGCACATAAATACATCAAGATATAATAAACATGTAGCCCCCCCAAATCATGGACTGTATGATTTTCAAGGCCGGCTGGTGCCAGATGAGAAACTGGAAAAACTTCATGAGGCAGAGAGACAGCAGGGACGCCCAGATGATATGTGGGTGTGTTTGAAAATCGGGCATGCCCGCAGCCATCAAATAATAGGGAACATCATGATAATAGAGTAAAGATAAGGTTACCACTTTTTCAGTCAAATTCATTTGTTCATGAAATGTGCAAAAACACATGTTTTTTTCGGCACAGCTTTTGGCGAAAATCCCTGGGCATCGGCCTAGGTACTTCAACCGTTACAATGACATCCTGGACATCCGGCAGCATGTTGATTTGATCAGTGTTCAAAATCCCTGTTGGTTGATGAAAAAATATTGGGTCAAAAACTATCCAAATCTATCCAATATTAATTGTGAATTATCAGGATCTAGTATGGGATTCCCGTTCAAAAAAAAAACATCTTTTGGGTTGAAAAAACACTTTGACAGTAGAAACTTGCTGCTGGATCTTCCAGGACAAGTTCATGAAGCGATACGTTCACAACTGCAGTCATCCGCTGAATCTGACTGCATATGCAGAGGCCTGGTTGAGAAATTTCCAACTGCGGTTTCTGCGTCCTTTTCCGAGTTTCCAAGTTGCGTTTGTGTGAAATCAGGCCCCGGAGGATGTGAACATTCAGGCGCTGAATCTACGATGCATCGACTCCCAACCTAAAAGGGGCCTGTAGCGGGTATATTTCTGGGCATTTCAACCGCCGGGGTGATATATATATATATATATCTATAGATATTATGTGTAATGTGTTTCTCTCTCTCTCTCTATATATATATACAGTACTGTATATATATATGATGTGTAATTACACACTACAGTACATTACATTGCATTACATTGCATTAGATTGCGTTACACTGCATTGCAGTACATTTGATTACATTACATTACATTTAATTAACATGCATTACAATGCATTGCAATGCATTACATACAACTAAAGATTGCATTTCATGTCATTTCACTACATTACACACAATATGATATTTTGTATACATCGCACATATATTGTATACATGCCATGTATAGAACTCCACACCTCCCTCGAAGCCTCCATGGCCACTTCACCAGGTCCGAGTGCTGCGAGACGACCCGCAGCTGGATGGCATTGTGAGCAATGATAGCGGGCTGCTGCGTCTACGCGTGGAGACCCAGAAAGTCATAGTTAAAAAACCGGGGGTTCAAGAGATATGCCCCATTAAAGATGTCCAGTAGTGGATGATCATTTGGTAAGTGTTTTTGATCGTGGCACGCTTCGTTGATGTGGTTCACATCCCCTGGTGTGTTGCGGATTGTTTTGGATTCTGATTATAACGAGCTCACTAAGCCGTCTCTGAAGATGGTTAGAGGAATCATCCAAGCACGGCTGTCAGGCTGCTGAAGTCTCTTTGCCCAGAAAAAGTGATGGTTTTTGGGTATTTTCCTTGTCCTTTACGAAGACTCCAGTCGCCTCAATCGTAGGTGGTGGATGCCAAATGATGGTGAAAAAAAGCGATGTGGAGCTCCTCTTGCGCGCTGGCAAGGCTGGACTAGCACGGTGCCATTTTTGAAATGACATCACTACGGATATGTTTGAACATTGGTGTTTATAGCATCGAAATGGCAATTTTGATGTTGAAAAATGGGCTGTTCTTTTCACACTCGATTTAGGTGGCTACCCAAATCGCTGTTGGGCCAGGTGGAGCAGGTTGACACCTGCCGTGCTGATGTGGTTGGGGGCGGCTTCTGAGCCGTTTCGGGGTGGCTCTTGGACCCGGTGAGTTGAGTTGTTGTTTTCTTTGGGGATGGCGTTTCTGGCGTTTCCGTCCTGGTTTTTACACTTCGATGATTCGGTTTTTGTGTCTCCAAAGCCATTTTTGAGTTGCTGCTCTGAAATGCGAATTTCGGCGTACAGTCACCAAGGGTCCTAAGGAGTCTCAATTGGACATGACCTGAGGATGGGGATCGGTCTGTCCTGAGCTGCTGTAATTACTGGAGATCTCTCCTGGACGTCTCACAGAGCAAAATGTTTGCTGTGAAGCACCTATGTAATGAAGCAACATGAAGCAACATGAAGCAATGTGAAGCAGCGTCAATTTCGCACGACTTCCAAAGAAGGGCCTCGCTTGCAAATTTGACCAGGCGACAGTGGAGCAGGCATCCATACAGAGAGCCAAAGCCTCTCGACGTTTGAGGCGAGCCATCACGAGTAGCGCAAACTGCTTGCTCTACTCTACTACCCTCCGAAAGTGTTGGCTTATCACCACAAGTCTCATTGTTTATCAATGTTTCTCTTCGTGATTTCCATTTCAACTGGTCAAAAAATGGGACAATGTCCGGAATTTATATTTCAACTTGTCTCTCTTCCAGGTTTACATTTCAACGTATACCCCATCTCGGGACATCTCTTCCCAGACATGTTGTGTTCAGGGCAGCCTTGCTCCGAAATGGGGTCGTACCTCGGAGTTCAACGCGGTCACCAACACGCTGGTGGGGCCGTTGCAAACCGCATGAGTTGCTCACTAAAGTCACACAAAAAATGGTGCAGATATAGAGAAACCATGAGAAACCCAAGGATTTCCATATCTATGTTGATTTTTTTGGGGAGTAAGAACCTGCAAGCGCTTTTCATAAGTTGGATGTGCTTTGCTGAACTCAAGCGGTCAGAAGCTTGGAAGTACCATCACGTGATGTTAATCCTAAGCGAGCTGAAAACCTTAAGTTGAGGTTTCCTTGGCCTCTTGTACAAGTGCCGAAAGCTGTCAACATGTTCCCTTCACGACGACACTTCCGAACAACTTCCAGCTTTGTGTTCCATCGGACTGCGACACTGCACCATTGGTGCCTGGGAGGGGATCTCCACCGCCGTGTAAGACCAGCGAGGCTGTCCTTGATCCTTGATGTTAGTCTCAAATCACAGCTGTACAGTGCTGTTCTGTGCTGTTCCTACAATCTCTTCCCTTTTTTTATGGATTTCCGCTTCTGTTTGCAAAGAAGTTGGTAGCTTGACGGTTTTAGATGCTGAAAGAGCACAAGTTCGCTCCAGCGCCCTTTGAGGCCTCCGTTCCGGCGGTCTTTCCCTTTCCAGAGCCTATTCCACAAGAGATACCGCCAAGGCCGGAGATTCCGCTGATCTGGGGCCTCCGGCGATTTGAACAGCCTGTCAAGAAATCCGAAATGTCCAACAAACCAGGGCAGTTCAGGATTTTCAGGTGGTTAATAATGGTTAATGGTGGTTAATGGTGGTTAATGGTGGTTAATGGTTTTTGCTTTTGAACTGCGAACATGAGACCCCGACAGGCGCCGATCGACTCAAAGCCGTGCGGCTTCGTCTTTGTCGGCCCGTACCTCTCCCACTCCAGGCTGCCCTTTGTCCTAGGTCTTAAGGGTTACAGCAAAGCCCAGATCAATTTGTGGGTTAAAGCTTGTTTGGTTTCCATTAGTTTCGCCTTAAACTTTCCCAGTTCGAGTAGAAAATCAATGGATTTTTAAACATGCTTTTCCATTTTGGATCTGAACAGCATGATTTTCCAGGTGACGAGCGTCTTGGGTCCCCAATCCCCAGTGCACCTTCAGCGCCCACGTCACGACCCAGCTCGCGCAACAATGCTGGCAGCCCAGCTTCTTGATCCCCTGGAGGGTTTGGATTTATTCAAACAGTTGGGGATTTACCACTTGTAAGGCCATTGAATGATAGGGACAGTGAAGCTTTAAACCAGTGAAAATTGGGGTGCAGGAACCGTCATTTTGTCAAACCAAGCCGTTTAGTACAAACAATGTCCGGTTTTCTGGCTAAAAAAATGCACACACCGATTGCCAATTGTGATACACATTTTGATCATAGGCATCAGTTTGCTGGGCTTCCTGGCAAACAGTGTTCTTGGAGACCGCATTTGATGATAGCTTGAAGTTTCAGGTGCCGGCAGTCTTTCCGTTTCCGGAGCCCATTCCGCATGAAGTGCCCCGAAGGCTTGATGGTGTTGAACTATGTCATGATGAGTTTGGCAATATGATTTTGATCATTGCTGTTGCGTTCAAGTGACGTTTCTTCACTTCATTTCTGTAAGATCTGTAGCTGCGCTTGCACGTGGCTTCAGATAAGGCCATGCCTCTACTTGGGGTTACAGTTGAGGAAATAAAAATAATAAATGAGACTAAATTGGTACCAGTAGTGAAGTTGTAGTTGTAGTTGCAGTTGTAGTTGCAGTTGTAGGTGTAGTTGTAGGTGTAGTTGTAGGTGTAGTTGTAGGTGCAGTGTAATGTGGTGTAGCGTAGTGTGGTGTAGTTGCAGTTGTAGTTGTGGTTGTCGTTGTGTTGTACAACTAGTAGTTGTAGTTGTGCGGTGTAGTTGTGGTGTGTAGTTGTAGTTGTAGCTGTCGTTGTAGTTGTAGTTGTGTGGTATAGTTGTGGGGTGTAGTTGTAGTTGTAGGTGTCGTTGTAGTTGATGTTGTAGTTGTAGTGTAGCCTGCCACGAAAAATGACATTGAACGTCCAAGAGTGGTGCGAATGTGGTGTGCGTTTACCATTCTTACGTCGAAATGTGCTTCGCGCCACAACGGCGTGCACTGTTTGGACGGCTTAACTGCCAAAAGTGCTCCGACACTGAGGTGCTTCTGAATCATTTTGATTCCGAAATGTGCTTCGCGCCACAACAGCATGCACTTCTTTGAACATTTCAACTTCCAAAAGTGCTCCGAACCCGAGGTGCTTTTAACAGTTTGACTTGCTTGGAAATGTGCTTCGCGCCACAGTCGCGTGCACTTTTTCGACCGCTCAACTTCCAAAAGTGTTCTGAGAATGAGGTGTTTTGAGCATTTTGACTTCCAAATCTGCTTAGTGCCCCAGCGGCGTTCAATTTTTCATCTCACATTTGCCCAGATGGCTCCCCCACACGAGCTTACTTTTCGGCCCTCCCGAGCCACAAACGATTGGAAAGACACAGTGTTTCGCGACTTTTCTACCTTTTCTCGAACCTGGATCTTCTTTCTACTGACTCTTTCTCTTCTGACTCTTCTTTTCTCTGACTCTTCCCACCTCTGTTTCTCCATCTGTCCATATTGTCGGAAGTTTGACTTGTAAACTTCCTTCGATAGCTGTGTAACCCTGGTGATTTCAACCCCCATCAGTTGGGATATATAGCCCTGAAAGATGTATAATAATATATATATATATATTATATATATAATGTTATATATAACATATATAATGTTTTATATATAACACATATAATGTTTACATATATATATACATATAATGTATAATGTTATATATTTATATATATAATTATATTTATATCGAATATTAGATATATGATACATTCATATCCATTTATTCGTCGGAACTCTTGCTGGCCTGGACAGGCTGCGCCGTGAGACTCCTTCTGGGGCTGTGATGGGCCCCAGTGCAGCAGAGTTGGGTGAAGTCCGCCTCAACACGAAGCAATGGGGTAGAAAGCAACGCCCAAATAGATAGAAACGTAAATCATCACTATTTCGCTAGGATGTACTTTTCTGTGTTGTTTTTTGGTTGCTATAGTGTGGTAAACCCAATGGCAACAGCCATGGTGTATAATACCATCCCCCGTTCATATTAACAGAAACCATGGTACAAAAACAGGGTTTGGAACACATATTTGGGATCATACAGTGGGGTGTTGAATACTAGGGGGATGGGATTGCTAGACATAACTCTGGTCATATTGGGGATGGGGGATGGTTTATAGTTGTTCTTACAACATTACGCAATTGAATGACATATTTAATATACCATTCGCAAATGACTTGCCAGAAATGGGTGGTATTAACTGTATCAACCATTTCCCCAATTCGCTGATTACATCATTTACTCAGCTTCCGATGCTGTGGCCGCAGGCGGAGATAGAGAGGACTGCCTTGGGAGGAACCATGTCCTTCTTTGACCATGAACACATTTTGGTCAAAAGGATCCCAAAGTGGGGGGCTCTTCAGACTCAGACTGGAAGAGCATAGCAGAGCATGGCAGAGCTGCATGATTTTGCAAGGAAACCTTCTCCGGAGCCTGAAGGCGCCACTTGCCGCGTGGCGCTGTGTACCTGGATGATGGAGTCTTTTCACACCAGTTTTTTTTTTTCGCAGCCTTGGCTCAGACGTAGTCTATGCTTCCGGTGCTTAGAGGTCTGGAAGAATCTAAAATCCACCAGTCTCTCCAGACTTTTAATTACAAGTTCCGCATGGAAACAGTCCAGTGTCCTTTGAGTCCTGCCTGTGCTTTCCTTAGGTCTGGCTCAAATTACCAACCCCAAAAATGGTCGGTTCACTGCAAATATGCACATTTTGTTGGTTGATTGGTATCCAATTTTTGAGCCATAACTGCTTATTGTCATGGTCAGTCCTGTCCAGTCGCCGTTGCCAATGGGGCGAGCGCGGCTGCAGCTTCTGTCTCTCTGGACGAGCTTCCACTTGACGACAGGGTCGTGTTCAGGGTCGAGCACCTTCTGCGCTGGCATCTTGACGTAGACCTTTATTGAGATGCGTCCGAATTGGGTCCCCCAAAGCCCCATGGCCCATATGCCATCGCACATGCTGTTCTGCATGAAAATTGGATAAATTTGGGGTGTACCCCGCTTTTGAGACAATCCCTTAATCCCAGAGAGTAATTATCGATGTTTCACTTTTTGCAGCTCTGCATATGCAATCATATGCAAAGACTGCGAAAGTCGCACAGTTGTGCTGCTCGAAAAGACACGCTTTGTTTCTGAGGTGAAACAACCCAAAGTGGTTGCGAGTTCTGGTCAGGTTGCAGCTGGTCGACTTCGAATTCTGGTTCCAGTGCGTCATGTACAGGAAGTTTCAGCTCTTGCGCTAGTCCCTTTGCTAAAACTCTGCTGCCATTTTTTTTGCGAGAAGCAAGATGACAGTTGGAAAATTCTCCAAAGAAGCACACAAGCGAAATCAAGCGAAGCTCCCAGATGAATTTTTCCGCACGAGTTGGCGCATCCTCAGGACAAACCACGGAGAGTAACTGCAACATGTGGGCAGGCTGTAGCTGGGGGACCTCGTCTGGCTCTGGCTCAACGGGAGGCACAGGTCGCTTGGTCTGTGACGTTTGTGATGTTTTTTTTTAATTATGCAGACCGCATCTGAATTGTCATTGTGACAAAAGCATGTTTCATTGTGACAAGAGATTGTTGCGATCTCGAACGAATCAAACCATGAAATTCATTTTGGATGCAAGTGTTGAATGTTCGGCAATCACGCAGTTTGTGGACTTGGCTCCTTCGAGCAAATCAAAGGAATCTCCCAAACATTTTGCTTTGCAAAGATTGACGGGTCATATTGCAATGGCGACACTGCGTTTACTTGCAGCGACGGATGCTTGGTGGAATTTAGCACTGACTGTCAGTCCAGACATGCGCGATGAATTCTGACATATATTGAGAATGTGAGGTGTCTTTGCCACCGGCTGCCACCGGCCTATCTTGCTGTGAAGACTTCCAGTGGCCCCAACTCTTTTGAACTGAGGACAAATCACCGGATCACAATATTGTTCCTCAGGAAATTGCCAAGAAACTGCACTGCAGGCCGCTGTCGCGATGACTTGCATGACATTCCAGGGTCTTGAGGGACATTCCTCGCTCTCAGACTCTTAGACCCGGCGGGATTCTTATGGTCCAAGCTTGCTCCTCCTTGCCTGCATTTACAGTTGTGTGCAGCATGCACCGATTGGGCTTCACAAATCACTAGTCTTGTCCCTTAGTTCAGCAACCTTTGTGACATGTGGAGTTGTGCCGCGATGCATTGCAGAGGGGAGTAGCAGTGTGGGGCTCCAAATGGTCTAGAGTTCAAACATGTTCCACCACAGTGTGAAACTCAGACACAACATATCCGACAATTCCGACAAGATCGAAAGAGTCACATGCCCTTTGACTTGGAAAGGGAGAGGCTGCCAGGATTGAAAACAGGATTTCATCACTGAAAAGTCACCAAGAGGATGTAGCAAGATTTGCGGCCACAAGCTAGGCACTATGTTAGGCAACCAAACACACCATTAACGTCACATCAAGATCATTAACAGCCAAATCATTTGACAAAAGTCAGAACAGTGCTGGAGACGACTGATCGCCGTCAGCAGAACAGAGGGCCCAACAGGCATTCTGATGAAACTTGTGGCCAGATGTTGCAGCAAGTTTTTAGATCAGCAAAATGATGGAAAGTGCCATTGCTGGCCTTTCCTTTAGGGTCATGAAAATCGTCCCATCCCCAATTTTTTTCATCCCCCTAGTATGGTCCCAACTATGTTTTACAATCTACGAAGCATTTGCCAGGCGTCTTGTGGAGATCCCAACTTTTGCTTTGCCAAGACTGCTGGCAGCTATTGTGATGGTCAGTACGTCAAGGCACCGTTCTAAGACGTGGGGGGCACCTCTAGGCAATTTCCATTGAACATCTGGTGGTACGCGCCTCGCATTTGACCCTACCCTATATATTGTTCTCGCATATGACCATCCGGTGGTATACCATGAACCTTTGGGAAACCCGATCTTCAGACGATGTATCCATTTTTGAAATGATCCATTGGATGGTGGGCATGGGATATGATGATACCTTCAATGTTCTTCCTAGCCGCAAACAAAAAAAAGCATCAAACAAGCAGCAAAACTGGGGTCTGGAGCCCACTCTTGGACCCAATCCTACCATGATCAGCGCGTTTTTTCATGCAAGGTCTGCAGTTCGGGCTCCTCATCGCTTCAGATCCAGGAGCTTGGAATGATCTCCAGGAAATGGTAATCGTCAGTGGAAATATGACCGCTTGGCAATGTAGTTTGTTCTGCCAACTGTTTATATATAATTATACATATATGTATATATAATTGTATATATATATATGATAATATAATATTCTATATAGATTCATATTTCGTCACCTGGTTGTAAAATGACGTATATGTAATTGTAATTCTACGTTTATGTATATCTACACGTACCTGTTTATGTAATTTTATGTATATGTATACGTATCTGTTCTGTATAACTATTTCTACATGGATATGTGTATGTATATGTTTCTATTTCTATTTCTTTATATACATATGTAACTTATGTATATTTATAGTTATGCGTATATAGTTATATGTTTATATATAATACATGATTTAGATCTAGATTGAGTTGTACCAGGTCGATTTAGGGGTCGCCAAACATCCCAGGGATCAACTTTGCAGGTTTGTTACAATTGTTGGCTGATTAAACCATATTATAAGTTAATATAAGTTAATCGAAGGAAGTTTAGAAGTGAAACTTCCGACAATATGGACAGTTGAAAAGCAGAGGTGAGAAGAGTCAGAAGAGACAAGATCAGAAGAAAGAAGATGCAGATGCGCGAAAAG
>Ga0126342_10013542_pt1 | contig 14432 bp, 13 predicted proteins | sample Cyp1metagenome_FD_92528 | JGI IMG/M metagenome (GOLD analysis project Ga0126342, IMG submission 92528) | Coral microbial communities from Lord Howe Island, Old Settlement Bay, Australia - Cyphastrea 1 metagenome | ecosystem: Host-associated > Invertebrates > Cnidaria > Coral ... | reverse complement strand
GCGTGTGTGCGTGTGTGGTGTGTGCGTGTGTGCGTGTGTGCGTGTGCGTGTGGGTGTGGGTGTGTGTGTGTGTGTCTGTCTGTCTGTCTGCATGCATGCATGCATGAATGTATGTATGTACTGTATGTACTGTATGTCAATGTATGTCAAATGTATGTCAAATGTATGTATGCATATGTGGGGTTGATGCAATGTAAGTTAATGTAATGTAAGGTAATGTAAGGTACTGTAATGTGATGTACAGAGCAGATATGAGTAGATTGAATCCAGTTTCGTAGCTTTCTTTGATGCAGGTTTTTTGACACCCAACATTAGATATGAAAGGGAAACCAAATAGAATATTGCCAATCTACTGCCATATGGCCAACCAAACTCAAACCATGCGCATGTATTATTACTATTATGATTATGATTATGGTTGTGATTACTGTTATTATCATTAATGCACACGCACATTTCGACTCATTTGCTGGTCTGTCAATCTTTCTACATGCTTGTGTGCGCATGCATGCTCGTGTATATGTATATGTATGTATATATATATATATATATGTGTGTGTGTATGTATGTATGTATGTATGTATGCATGCATGCATGTATGTATGTATTTATTCATGTGTTTATTTATTGTTAACTATTTATTCACACACACATGTATATATATATATTGTCCGCCAAGGTTTGAGAGGAATAACTTTAGGTGGTAATGAGAACCACGCCTGTTGCGCTTTGACGAAGGCCTCTGCAACTCCCTTCTCTCCAAACTTTCCAATCAGAAAGTCGAGATCCTTAGTGATTGGTGGCTTCAAGCCACTTGAAACATGTTGAGGGAATCATATCAAGAAGCAGAAAATAAGAAATGTTTTAAACCACCAACCATCTTGGATATTAATGTTGGATGGACAATAGTAAAGCGCGTGCAATAGCTACAAATAATTTTCAGAATCTGATTTTTCAGCCCCTATTGATACTAAATTAGGCCTTATTGATTTTAAATTACAGACATCAATCTTGGTCCAGAGCATCTGCAATAATTGTGCTGCACTCGCAATAGCTGCAAATAATTTTCACAAAATTCCCAAATTATCAGATTTTTCCAATACTAAATTGTACAATGGCTAATTGAAATTTAGTATGGATGCAGGAAAAAAACTCAGAACCAGTTACAGCTCAGTTGTATTTTTTTCCCTTCTTCCTTAGTGTTTTTAATTGTGGTTGAATGGTTTTAAATTGTGATTGCATGCTTTTCAAAAGAAAAAAACAAAGCAAACCTTTACCACATCAAAAACTTTACCTTGTTCAAAAAAAACTGTTTTCTTTATGAAAATCCTTTTAAAATAATGGAAAAAACAGGTCCACAAAGGGTACCCCCTTGCAGACCCTTGCATTTGCAATTAAAAATTGGAATTAGCACTTGCAATAAAAAAACAACCTTTCTGGCTCTAGCTGTATTTTTTTTCCTTCTTCCTTAGTGTATTTAATTGTGGTTTAAATGGTTTTAAATTGTGATTGCATGCTTTTCAAAAGCAAAAAACAAAGCAAACCTTTACCAAATCAAAAACTTTACCTTGTTCAAAAGAGCTGTTTTCTTTATTAAAATCATTCAAAAATTGCAAACAACAGGTCCACAAAGCGTACCCCCTTGCAGGCCCTTGCATTTGCAATTAAAAATTGGAATTAGCACTTGCAATAAAAAAACAACCTTTCTGGCTCTAGCTGATTTTTGTTCCCTCCTTTCTTGGTGTTTTTAATTGTGGTTGAATGGTTTTAAAATTTTAAGTTGTGACTGCATGCTTTTCAAAAGCACAAAGCGAACCTTTACCACATCAAAAACTTTACCTTGTTCAAAAAAGCTGTCTTCTTTATTAAAATCCTTTTAAAAAAATGGAAAAAAACAGGTCCACAAAGGGTACCCCCTTGCAGGCCCTTGCATTTGCAATTAAAAATTGGAATTAGCACTTGCAATAAAAAAACAACCTTTCTGGCTCTAGCTGTATTTTTTCCTTCTTCCTTAGTGTATTTAATTGTGGTTAAATGGTTTTAAATTGTGATTGCATGCTTTTCAAAAGCAAAAAACAAAGCAAACCTTTACCAAATCAACAACTTTACCTTGTTCAAACAAAACTGTTTTCTTTATTAAAATCCTTTTAGAAAATTGCAAACAACAGGTCCACAAAGGGTACCCCCTTGCAGGCCCTTGCATTTGCAATTAAAAATTGGAATTAGCACTTGCAATAGAAAACAACCTTTCTGGCTCAGCTGTATTTTTTTCCCTCCTTCCTTAGTGTTTTAATTGTGGCTGAATGGTTTTTAATTGTGATTCTCACCAAAGCCTATCAGAAAACAGAGGTTCTCAATCAGAATCCAATGAAGATCCCCCCCTTAAAAAGAAGTATATACTGCATATTATATTTTTTTTAGGGGTGGCCCTTTACTATTGTCGATGTAACATTAGAACATTTTGATGGCCTTGGAGATGCTTAATATGATACTTGGAAAGGATAGCTAGGGCTAGCTTCTTATAGTATTTCTATCTTCACTTTTCTCTCCGTAGGACTTCCGCCTCAAACCAAACTGGAACATCTACCACTCCCAACACTCAAGTCAATCATTATGTTCATTTTCTCGAGCAAAACCATCCTTGAGTTTCACTTTTCCCACCCCAATTATTGATATTGTTCGCGTGGATGTGCAGCACGGCTCGAGAAATCGAAGCAGCCACTCAGCCACTCTGCCAGAGTGGCTGGAGCAGCTACTCAGCCACTCACTCACTCAGAGCCGCTCGGCAGCCACTCAGCCACTCACTCAGTCAGAGTGGCTGGGGCAGCCTATTGGTCCACACAAAAAAAAAACGCAAAACATATCACCTCCCCCCAAGTCCCACGCATTTCATCATGTTCAATATTGGTAACACTTTGCTTTCCCCAGCCATGGTCCCACATGGTCCCAACAGGCCCAGGATCCATGCGGCCGTCCTCATCCACCAGCTCCGGCTGCTCGCCCTCGCCTTCGCCGCCGAAGCCAAAGTGCTCCTCCAGGGTGCGGAAATCCACGGGAAGCAGGACCTCGTCGTCCTCGTTGTCACCGGGACACTCGCAGGCCAACAAAGCGTCACGGCTGATCTCCTAGCCATGGCTGCGGAAAAAAAATGGGATGTTTGGAGATATATAGTAAATTATAGTAACCCAAAAGAAAAGATAGAAAAATATAGAATCTAGATGGTCTAGATGAATCTAGAAACTGTTAGTTTAGTATAGTTTAGTAGGATTTTTGCTGTTCTATTTTTTTTTTGTGGTCGCTACATTTTGGGGAGAACACATTGTTGGAACCTTTTGAGGATGTTGGGCCTGTAGTTCGAAGTAAAAACAATTTAGTGATCAGCATCTCAGTTTCTCACCGCAGCTAGGCGGCCATTCTGGTTACTAGCTGTTCAGTCCTGATTGTTCTGCAACTTCAGTTTTAACAATAGCAAGACCTTCTGCGCCACGAACCACGGGGTTTCCACTGACATGGCGGACATGGCGGCGGACATGGCGGCTGTTGCTGTTGGTGTACAAGTGGAGGTGCGGATGGTGTCTGCATTGGCTAGTGGCTGCAAGACACTGGCAACTTCAAACACTTTGAGCCGCAGTCGAATGAGGCAACGCAAACACAAATCTCACATCCTGACCACGAGAAACACGAGAAAAGCAAGGTTTTTTTTTTGGGGGTGGGATATTCTAGTCCAAAGTGCGATTGCCACTTCCAGGGAATTCCCAGCTTTCACAAATTGAAACCCCGAAATGGGCGTGTTGCGACCCGCTGGCCCGATTGAGTGGCACACCGCAGAAGCTTCCAGGTCGCAAATCTCCACTTGTCGCGAGCTCTGCTCCTGCCATGTCAACCCTGGATGAATCAACCCCAAAGGCTTGTTGAAATAGTTTAATTGAGGGGGTGCCAATTACAGTAAGTATCATCATGTATTATATTATCATATATTATCATATATTATCATATATTATCATATGTTATCATATATTATCATTGTCATATAAACCAATATAAACCATGGTTTTAAACCATTGATAAACCATCAGAAACCCATGGATATTTGGAGGCTCCCCCATTTAAAACCGGACATGATCAACGGACCGGACATCTGGTGAAATCTCATGGATCTCACCTTCGAAGCTCATCGATTTTTCCTGGTAAACGTACCGAAAACGATGGAAAATCACCATAGCTTTAATGGGTAAATCAACGAACTCAACGGCAATTTTCAATAGCTATGCTAGTTTACCAGAGGGAAATATGATGAAATATGAATTAATCTCAAGTAAGGGATGGAAACTCGAAACCAAACAGAATCACTTGCATTGGTCATGCTGGTGATGACACCACGCTTCTTGGGATGCAACTATTGTTGCACAATCCCGACCCCAAAAAGAGCCCCCAAAAAGGCCCAAAAAATGATGAGATTCAAAACTGCCCCTGGTGTCCGAAGGGTTGTTTAATATGTTGTTTATTCTTGGAGTTCAATATAGTTCAATATAGTTCAATGGAGGGATTCACCACCTTTGTCTTTGGCTCCACGTTTTCTGGGGCTCCAGGGCACCCCTGGCATCCATCTCCTTCATGGAATGCGACAGCATCGCTTTGAACACCGGAGATCGGGTCGACCTGCAGTGCTTTGGATTCCGGTGGATGGTGGGCATTCCCAAAAAGGGATAATATGGGATAATCTATTCCAGATGAAAGGGGCTCCAGGATTGCAAGCGGACAACCAAAACTACCGGCTACACTATTCACTATGCACTAGTTGAGAGTGAGAATTTGTAAATGAAACATGTAAGTTGGCAGTGAAAATATAGAGATGACGTCGCCATCGCTAGCCCGACTGTGTCTCAATACTTAGCGACTTGGGAACAAACCCCCCTTCAAGCACAATGACTTCGTACCAAAATGTCGGTTTGTCTGAAAATACACCACATGTACTACCACTAAATAGTTTATCACCATCTTCTTTCTCAGAATAAGCCATGTTGATTCATTCATTTTGTTGGGCTATGCCCCATGAAAATGGGACAAACCATTATGTGGCACGCATTGGCACAGCGACCTATTGGGATTTTTTCCATGACTTATTGGTGGTTTCAAAGTTTCAAACCACTATGGCGTATGGATCATCGTCAACCACCCCATGAAACCAGAAGAGTTCGCCTGGACCCTGTGGACCCTGACTGTACCTTGCCTAAACAACCAGTTGTCCCATCAAAATCGTGGAGTCAAATCAGAAACCATGCTTCATCCACTCTCATATGAAAATAACTAAGTAACTTCCCATTTAGTTATCTTAAATTCCCATGTGCTGCAAACACGCCGTACGTGCTGACTTTCCTATGTTTTTTCACACTTCCAGCGTTGATTCACTTGGAGCCAGTTGAAAAATGGGTTGCCACCTGAGGACCTTGCAAAATGATGCTGTGCGCCGTGATCACTTCCTGCCCCACCTGCGGTTGCATCCAACTTTTCGGAATTTGTTGTACGTCATCAGACATAAAACATTGCATCAATAGCAATGTCAATATATATATATGTGTATATATATGCACGTAATTGTATGTAATTGTATATATGTATATATGCATATATGTATATATGTATATGTATATATGCATATGTATATATATATGTATGTATGTGTATCCCTATATCCATATCTGGATAATTCTGGATACATGTGCGTATCAAATAAGATGACTAGTCGTCTCACAGACACGGCCTGCAAGCACACATCACCCTCGCTTTCCAGCAGTTGCCTTGGTTCCAGGCCCCGGTACGAACGAATTTTCTGACATCGAGCCATCGTATGAACTTCAAACAGCAAAGGAAATTTCTAGGAAATCCTTAGCAGATAACCCTGAAACCCAACATTTGAGCAATGTTCAAAACTCGAAATGTCATTCAATACTGGTTGGCAGATAGGGATTCCCATAAGGGTTTTGATCATCTCCAATATAGCAGGCAATATAACCCCCTACAATCATCAACAAACAATCATTTATCAATCATATCACCATGTAAAAGCCCTACAAATGTTATCAAAGATTGTTAACCCACCAGTATACAATCATCAACAGACCTACCATTTCTCAGTCATATCCCCATATATCCCCAAATGATTGAGGCTTTCCCCTGTAAATGCCGGTTTTATAAAGCATCAACCAACAGGTCTTTAGCAGCCACTGCTCCATTTGAGTGAAAAATAATCGAGGCACGCCATGTCAGAACTCAGGTCCTGCGCTGGTGGTTGGCGAAGACCTAACAAAGATATGAACATCTGGATTTGTCAATGGATTATCATCGACGTTCATTCATTGTGCCTACTAAAGTTGCCGTTAAGACCATTTAAGGGCATCCCCCATTTTCAGATACACCCATATCTTGAATAATGACACCAGTCTTTACATATGTTCATGTTACGGGTAATTATATAGATTCATGAATGCTGGGCAACCCCTTGCTTGGCAAAGTCAACAGGAGTCGGACACGCCGCCTGCGAAGCAACCATTTATAGGCCGATGGATGATGGAATCTGCCAAATCCCATCCAAGCCTCCACAAAACCCAGGACCAGTTCCAAATCGACCTTTTTCTGGATAAATCTAGAACGAAATCTCTAGAACAGGTCCAGGCCCTATTTAAGGTCGTTTTGGATGTGTCCGTAACTACCACCTAGAGTATCAGATTGTAATTCATCGATCTAATCTATATTGATTCCTAATTACACCTATTATACGCATGTGTAAATATCATAAATATATATATATATATATGTGTATTAATAGAAAGAAAGAAAGAAAGATAGATAGATAGATAGATAGATAGACAGATGGATAGATAGAATAGATTAGATTAGATTAGATTTAGGTTAGGTTAGATTAGATTAGATTAGATTAAGATAAGATAAGATTAGATAGATAGATAGATTAGATAGATAGATAGATTAGATAGATAGATTAGATAGATAGATTAGATAAGATTAGATTAGATAAGATTAGATTAGATTAGATAAGATTAGAATAGATTAGATAAGATTAGATTAGATAAGATTAGATTAGATAGATAGAGATAGAGAGATAGAGAGATACATGTATATATACATGATTACTACCGTTTACTGCCCCAAAATAAAATGATTTTGGCGGAGCGCCCCCTTTTTATCACGTCTGGCGACCGGCGAGTTGTCTCCTCCAAGGCCGTAGTGGGTGGTGGACCCTTCCGATCCAGGGAATGTGGTTGTGACCTGGGCCAGGTCAGGAAACGATCCGGAAACCCGGATGCCTTTTATGGAGGTTTTTCATGCAGGGATATAATGGTGATATACTGGACATTATTGGATATGATATATATATATAACATAAATATGTATCTGTATATGTATATAATATAATGCATATTAATGCAAATAAATGCATATTAAGGTATGCCCAGATGGATATAAATGACATAATCGGTACATAATTGGGATATACGGATATACGAGATACATCTAGATACAATGGATTATAACCTAGCCATCAATTAGGTACATATAATAGTGTGATATGATTTAAAAAAAAGGGTGATTACAACTAGTGGATAGTCATGGGATGCATAACTAACGAATACTAACGATACATATCTATATAATAAGTTGGTGTTTCCGAACCTGGGGGAATCCTCCAAAAAAATGATGCTGGATATTGCTGGACACCGATTCATAGGATGGCACCGATTCATGGTGACATACTGAAGGTTCTGTTTTAAAGAAGTTGAGATCCAACATTACGTATCACTAAGTTATGTTATGTATCTTAAAATGTTTTAAGCGCCTGAGCTTTTTCAGGGTGAACATGCGGATCAACCATTTGGGATATTGCGGTTAAATCATGTTAAATCTCAAACCCAGATCTGGGATATGACTGCAATCATTCCCAAAGTGGCAAACCCATGTTGCTAACAAATATAGCGATTGGAAACGAATGGTTAAATTACCTTAAAGGGTAAGCCCATTCTGCAGTCGTTCGAAAAAATGTGTACCAGAACAGAATCCCAAACATTCCCAAACCCTGAGAAGCCTGGGAGGGTTTCCATGGTTTTTCTATGTTTTCCCGCTGCAATGAGTGCCATAAACCAGTGGATGGCTGCCCTCGCCTGCCCTCGTTTCCTGAGCTTCGCGCACGCCCACCGTCATGGTGCACCTCAATGGCCATCGCGGGTCAAACCGATTCTGGCCGGTTCTGGCGACGTGTTTTGTTACCATTTGGAGGTTTCCCAAACTGGTACCCCCAAATTCTCCAATCTTAGATCATTTTCAATATTGAAACAATTGAAACCCATGGTTTTGGGGATCCTCCATTTTAATAAACCCCCATTTGTTGGATATCCGTCCAGTTCTGCAACCCACACTGGGGACCCCCAGCTCTACCACCAGCGAGTCGTTCTCCAACCAGCCCTTCGCAGGATCTAAGACCTCTTTCAACAGCACAAAGCCATCCGCGCTTTCCTCAGGGCTTGGGAGATGGAGTTCTGATGATCTACAGAGATATGAGATCATATGAGGTATGGTCAAGTTGCATGGAATTATATTAATCCTAATGTATTATAATGGTTTATGGTTATCCCACCATCACTAATGTTTCCTTTATACTTGGCAACATGTAATTACATTCACCGCAATGAAGGGAGATACCGGGATAACAATCCCTTTTGTGGGAAAAGAAACCGTGATTTGACCATTGCAGATGGGATCATATAGATGTAGAATTCATGTTGGTTTCTGCTTTCTTTTGTTGAACAAAACTGCTACTGGTCCTGCCAACGTTGGAGATGGAGACACTACAAACAGGCACCTTCTGCGACCAGCAATGGAACATCCATGAAAAATGTCGATAATTGCCCTATAATTGTCTATAATTACGGGAATTTTCGTCAAAAATGTGGATTTCCCGGCCAACTTAAGCTATCTCAACCAGAGGGATCAGAGGGTATCTCAACTGAAAAACGCCATGACCATTGGATCCGTTTTTAGGCCAAGATGCTCGCCGATCCGCATAAGGTGCAGGGAACCAACCCTTCAGACCTGCGGATGGAAGTGGATGATCCTTGGACCAACGATCCAAAAAAGTACCTGGCTTCCACTAGTCACTGGCAATTGGTATACCATCCGGTGTCCTCACAGCTGGAATGATAATGAACATGTTGGGAAAATGTTCGAACAAAATGGATCAAAATGGTGGATATTCCGTTGCCAAGTTTGATTACCAAAGGGTACATGGGATATTGAACCCTTTTGGTTCAAACAAATGAATGAGAATTTAGATGCCGTCTGAAAAAGTCAGCCCGGCCATACTGGCTCCACTCATATTCAGTCCATTGGAGATCACTGGGAGCCAAGCCATGACGAACATCTTGCAACAAAATCAACAAACTGGGAATCCATCCCCGGGTCGGGAAAAAAACCCGTTAAACATCCCATGGTTTTTAAGGTGTGTAGATCCCCGGTGCCGGGCAGCTCGCACCTCGTTCGGTGATGCCCAATGGAGCCTCTGTTGACATCACCACACTCTTCTCTGGGAACCTCGTCGGCGACGGGGGGTAGGCTACTGGAAGAGGATTCCAAGCAGGGATGGTTTTCATCAAATGATGATCATGGTGGGTGACTTTAATATGACTTTTGGATTAGTCTGGAATATTTTGGATGACATGTTTTTTTCGACTCTTCGATAAGGTTTAGAATACTGTTTAGGGTTTAGGTTACACATTGGCTGTAATGTGATGTCCTCCACCCCTGCCAATCTAACCGCTGGCCCTGGATGTGTAGCTTCCGCATCTTTGGGCTAATGGACTTCTGCCGACTGTCTGTCCATCAGGGGCACCCTACTTTTGGTTCACCAATTTGAGCTCAAAGCTGACTGCTACCTCAACAACAAGACTCATAGGGTGGCTGATGGCTTGTGTTTGTGTCTGTTTTCCCGGGGATGGAGATGGAGCGGTGGTTGAATACCCAAGAAGTAGCTAAGTAGCTGCTTAGCTCAAGTTCGGCAAAATCATTGAAAGGACATGGAAGACTCCCAAAATCTCACCTTGGACTCTCCGGTCTGAATAGTGGGAATCTGCAATCCCATCCCCCAACCATAATAAACAGATCCAGTAACGTGGCAAAGCAGCAAAAACACAAGAAACACCTATCAGTGCCTATCGGTAATGTCTTATGCCAACCATGGTAGAAGTAGAATTCGCTATGGTACATTGATGCTTATTGGGTCTATCACATTGCTAAATCAGGATTTCTGTCGGGTCTTGGTAGGTTGAAGCACTACGAAGGGCCTGCTGCAACCGACTAAGTTCCACGCAATGTCCACCCCCCGATCTACACCTCAGTGACTGGCCGCAGATCAGAAGTGTGGTGATCTGGAGTTAGTTGGAATTTGGATGTTTCTAAAAGTAGAGATTGAATGAAGATGGTTGAACTTTTGGAATGCACTCATGAAAACTCAAAAATCCATTTGATCGCACATGTTATCCAAAAGATTATCGTGGTGCAATGAACATGTTTGTGACTTCAGAATTGCCCAAAGTCTTGCATGTTTTGTGTGCTACACCAAAAAATGAACAAATATGTCTCCCTTTCGGCCCACCCACCGTTAGGACACCCCAACGTTCCACGGCTACACCCAACATGGAGTGAGCTTGCGTAGACATGTCCCGTCCCAGACTCCAGCCTGCCAAGGTCGGGATGCATTGGATCCCTCATCTGCTTGGAGATGTGTAGGTAGCAGCATGCAGTTGCTGTTCTTCTATCTCAATCGCATCAGACTGTGGCGGACTTTGTCAAGACGATGGAGAAAACAGTTGCTTTTGTGACAAGTTGTTTGTTTCTGGCGGGGTGCCCAGATGTCTGAGATTGTTTGAAGGACATGCCCCACCCTCACTGGTCTTCAGTTCTCAAAGTGATAGCTCGAAGATCTGGATAGTTTCCTTTCTATACAACAGCCACATAGTGCCAGTGAATCAGGGGCAGAAGTCAACCCATCCCAGCCCAGCCATTGCCTATGCTGATGCGAAAACTGTACTGTCCTGCTCTCAGCACATCGCTGGAGGACACGGCGTTCACCGTGAGCTCCTCTACGCTGCGAGGGTCCACAGAAGCGGCCTTGGTGGATCCATGGGCTAACATGGGGAACTTCGCGGAAAATGACGATGTGTTCCCGCGTTGTTTTGAAAATGATGTGAACACCATGAAATCTTGGGAAAATACATGGAACTACCCAGTATGTGTGCAATTTTTTGTCTGAAACATGTGGGGATTGCACCAAATTTTTCGGATATGATGGGATATCGTTACCGATTTGGAGATGACGTATGGCAAAAAAATGACATGCAATGGGATATATCATGGGAGGGTTCATCACGATTTTCTCATTAGCACCGGGATTGAACCCACTGCACTGCGGAATTCATGGTATATATCATCTACCTACCTTCTACCCGCCAAGAGGCTATCCATCTATCTATCTGACAAAACCTAAACTGAGATCTGCGACACAACAATTAATATCCAAGAAATATATGTTATATTAATATCTATCTATCTATCTGTCTGTCTGTCTATCTATCTATTTATCTATCTTTCTATCTATCTATCTATCTATCTTTGTATCTATCTATCTATCTTTCTATCTATCTATCTTTCTATCTATCTATCTGTACACTTTATTATATTTCGCAGGTTGTCGCTTTTTCGAATAATTTTGCATCTGAAATATTCACGTCGTCTCTAAAATTAATAAAATATTTTACGTCGGCCTAAAACAACAAACTAGGTTTTTTTTCGGCTGTTTAAGTTTTGCCCTTTTAGACCGGTACCTGAACTGAATTTTTCCAGCCGTAGCTGCCCATAGAAAAGCTGGAAAGTAAGGGAACTTGCTTCTGAACACGCTGAAAACCTCAGTTTCCTAGTTTGAAAAACTAGGAACTTTTTGGCTGCCCAAGCTTTGCCGCTTTAGACTGATTTTTCCAGCCGTAGCTGCCCGTAGAAAAGCTAGAAAATAAGGGAACTTGCTTCTGAACACGCTGAAAGCTCTATTTCCTAGTTTGATTAAAACTAGGATCTTTCTGGCTGCCCAAGCTTTGCCGCTTTAGACCGATTTTTCCAGCCGTATAGCTGCCCATAGAAGAGTTAGAAAATAAGGGAATTTGCTTCTGAACACGCTGAAAACCTCAGTTTCCTAGTTTGAAAAACATGGAATATGCAAGAGCGACTTGGCCTTCCTAAGTCTAAAAAACTGCCTGTTTCTGATCGAGCTGACCGCCTTACCCAAAAACCGCCCAAGCTGACAAATCCCCGCCATGGCGCCAATGCCAACGACGTCCTGGCAGTGGGGAAGAAGGGTATAAGAAAGTGCAAAAGCACCTGTTCCATCAGGCCAAGCAAGCATGGGGCCTCTGCCTCTTGGCAAAACATTCATCGCCAAGTAATGAGAAGCGTGCGAAAACCTGGGCCACGACAACGCGCAAGGCAATGGTGGGCTGAAGGATTGGTAAGGTTTTGAAAAGGCCCTAACTGATTCTCCGCAGTGCGGGCAGCTTCGGCCCGGCAGCAGCGGCGTCAATGGCAAAGATGACCTGGCGCAGTAGAAGTGTAGAGATATAGTGGCAAACCGCAAAACAGAACCAAGAGTGCCAGCTAAGGGACTGACGGTGCCACTAGCTGCCTCTTTCCCATCGTAGTGCAAATCCTGCAACTGGCGCAGGGCAGGGAAGAAAGCTTTGTGATAAGAACCAAATGAGGCGGAAATCGAAACGACGACGAAAACCCTTTGGTCCTGGGCCTGTAGGCACCAACGCTCGAGAATAGTTGATCCCAGCGGTTTGGGTTTTCAATAGGAGCTGCAGCGATGCAAAACACAAGTTGGTCTGGCTCCCAACACTCAATGCCTACTCATGCCAGGAATGCAGTTCCAAGGACTCCAACCGTCCATGCCGCAAGAACGTTCATGCTGGGTGCGATGTAGGGGTATTCACTGCTGCAGTAACAGTTCCAAAACCTCGCGTGCGTCAAAGAAGTAATGTATAGGTGACAATATCTAGCTCGCATGCCCCCAACCCCAAAGGCCGCCCACAAGCCTGCTATTTATTGCTATTTTCCGCCAAACTCTGCAGCACTTATGTTCTGCATGTCACCTGAGCGCCTTTGACCCTTCAAGTGATCCATCCCTTGCCTTTTTTGGGGCTCACGGCCATTGAAAAGGCACATCAGTCATGCCCATGAAAGTCCAAGATGTTGTCCACGACTTCATCAAGATTCGCCTGCGCGCGCTGCTGAGCAAGAAGAAACCGAAAACCCCATAACTGCACAAAGGTCGTTGGATCATGCCTTCTGTGCCCACCGAACAAAGGACAAGTGCTGCCTCCGACCTGTCAAGCAAGGGCGCAAGCATGTTCATCCTGCCACTCCTCCAACTTTGGCGGGACACCTCCCCGCGTGCCCGTTCCGGGTCCAGCTTTGGCGCCGGGAGGCTTTAAACACACAGGGCTCGCGCCCGCCCAGGTCCGGAACCGCCCCCCGTGCCCACAAATACGCTCGCACAGCCTGTTTGACATGTTTCCTTTACTTTGAAGCTCCCAAACCGAGTATTCATCAAGCAACAACTCCCAAACCTTAAAAAAAAATATCCTAGTTTGATAAACTATCATGTCTGCGGCTGTTGAAGCTTTGCCGTTTCAGACCGGTACCTGAAGTAGATTTTTACAGCCGTAGCTGCCCATAGAAAAGGTGGAAAGTCAGGGAACTTGCTTCTGAACACGCTGAAAACCTCAGTTTCCTAGTTTGATTAAAACTAGGATCTTTCTGGCTGCCAAAGCTTTGCCGCTTTAGACCGATATTTCCAACCGTAGCCGCCCATAGAAAAGCTGGAAAGTGAGGGAACTTGCTTCTGAACACGGTGAAAACCTCAGTTTCCTAGTTTAAAAACTAGTGTCTTTCTGGCTGCCCAAGCTTTGCCCCTTTAGACCGATTTTTTCAACCGTAGCTGTGCATAGAAAAGGTGGAAAATAAAGGAGCTTGTGAACACGCTGAAAACCTCAGTTTCCTAGTTTTAAAAACTAGGATCTTTCTGGCTGCCCAAGCTTTGCCGCTTTAGACTCTAGACCGATTAGTTGGAAAATAAGGGAACTTGCTTCTGAACACGCTGAAAGCCTCAATTTCCTAGTTTGATTAAAATTAAAACTAGGATCTTTCTGGCTGCCTAAGCTTTGCCGCTTTAGACCGATTTTTCCCGCCGCAGGTGCCCATAGAAGAGCTAGAAAATAAGGGAATTTGCTTCTGAACACGCTGAAAACCTCAGTTTCCTAGTTTGAAAAACTAGGCACTTTTTGGCTGCCCAAGCTTTGCCGCTTTAGACCGATTTT
>Ga0126342_10013541_pt1:0-12500 | contig 14432 bp, 6 predicted proteins | sample Cyp1metagenome_FD_92528 | JGI IMG/M metagenome (GOLD analysis project Ga0126342, IMG submission 92528) | Coral microbial communities from Lord Howe Island, Old Settlement Bay, Australia - Cyphastrea 1 metagenome | ecosystem: Host-associated > Invertebrates > Cnidaria > Coral ... | reverse complement strand
CACCATTAGAATTCTAATAAAAACTCCTAAGGTCACTATAAGTCCCATTAAGTCACCATAAATCACAAACAAGTGGGGTCATCGAGGCACCAGATAGCGTTCCAGGAGCCGAAGAGGACCAGCTGCTGCATGCAACGTGCCAAAGCAGCCTCTGAGCCTGTAAGGTGAACAAGGCATAGATGGGACATGCCATAGGAAAAGCATACGAAAATCATAGGAAAATGGTGGTTGGATCGACTTTGATGGGACTACCTGTTAGCAATGCCTAACATAGCGAAGTGGAAAATGATCATTCATGGATTCATGGTAAATCTTCGTATTAAAAATCGTGATTCCACAGCTATGTTACTTGACCAGAGGGTATCATCGAGATATTGCCGGAATCGATTTGGAGGGGCTCCCAAAACGGAGCCATGTCCAGTGGCAACAATGGCCTGAATGAGTCTTTGGCATCAGATCTTGCGACCACTTCTGGACACTCAGCCTGGTAAAACTGTGGCCAGTTGTTGTTCCGGTTTGGTTGACACATACCGACACAATAGTATAATGGAACATGTTATCATCACACTTACCTGCATGTATGCCATGACCAGACTCCACATTGTTTCCAAGTCTTTACGTAACTCCAACGGTCTAATTCTCCTAAATATGTACCAGTTGTCTGCACTCTTTCACAGTCACGAATGTCTCATTGAAACACATTCGCTTAGCTTTTTTCTAGGCCATGGCGTTCCTGTCAAGTCTGAAAGGCCCAACCAACAACTTCATCCTCTTCTTTCCCCCACATCAAAGGAATTGCAAAGGTTGCCTGAACTGGTCTCCCAAAAGTCCAAAAGTTGAAGAATTCTGTACACCATTGTGCACCATAAATCACTATAGATCACCATCAATACATTACATCACCATGAATCACCGTTAGAATTCCCATAAAATCACCTGAAGTCAGTATAAGTCCATTAAATCACCAAAAATCACAAAAAGGTGGGTAACGAGGCACCAGATAGCACTTCCAGGAGCCCAAGAGGACCAGCTGCTGCGTGCGACGTGCCGAGAGCAGCCCCTGAGCACCTAAGCTGAAGAAGGCATAGATGGCAGATGCCATAGGAAGACAATGGGAAAACAATAGAAATGGTGGTTGGCTGGAATTTGATGGGGACTTTTTGGTAATGCCTAACATAGAAAGAGGAAAATTATCCCGGCAACAGACCCCCAACAGTGTGATGGGTGGAATTGCGAAAAGGACAGAGTATCATGAGAGCACACATGTGAGAGCACACAGGAGCACACACACAAATGAAAGCACACAGGAGGGCACACACTTAAGAGAGCAGACATATGAGAGAACACATTTTAGAGCACACATCTGATAGCACACATATGACAGCACACATGCGATAGCACATAGGAGCACATAGGAGAGCACACATTTGCGAGCACAGAGAAGCACACATATGAAAGCACAGAGGAGCACACATATGAGAGGACATAGGATTACACATATGCGAGCACTCATGTGAGAGCACACAGGAGCACACACACAAATGAAAGCACACAGGACAGCACAAACAGGAGAGAACATATGAGAGCACACATACAGGAACACACAGAAAAGAGCACCCATATGAGAGCACACATAGACGAGCAGACAGAGGAGAGCACACATAGGAGGGCACAAGTATGAGAGCAAACATAGGAGTGCACACATATGAGAGCACACATATGACAGGACATAGGAAAGCACACATGTGACAGCACATAGGAGCACATAGGAGAGCACACACATGAGAGCACACATATGAGAGCAACATGAGAGCACAAACAGAGGAGCACATATGAGAACACACATAGAAGAGCACGCAAAGGAGAGCACCCATATGAGATCACACATAGAGTAGCACACTATGAGAGCACACATAGGAGACCACACATATGAAAATAAACAAGGGAGTGCACACATATGAGAGCACAAATATGAGAGCACATAGGAAAGCACAAGAGGCGCACACATATAAAAGCACAAATATGAAAGCACATAAGAAAGCATACACATGAACCTGGGCAGCCTGGGCATGTCAGAAGAGCCATTTTGTGTGGAAATTTAGAGGAAAATGCCAAGCCCCAAGCCCACAAGAACAAGTTTGTATAGAAGTTCACAGGGAAAGTCCCGGACCCAGAGCCCGAGCGCACGATTGTGTGGCAATTTACAGGAATACGCACATGGACATGTCAAGAGCCATTTTGTGTGGAAATTTCCAGGAAAAATGGCGCACACCCTTTCCGGGGAGCATTTCTACAGCAGACTTGAGTCATAGAATGTTGTACACGCAGGTGAACTCAACCCAGGAATCTACCGGATGTGTTTTTGGATTCGCGTCCTTTTCCAAAGTTCCAGAGTGTCCCTTCCATGATTCAATGGTGTTACGATGCAATAATATCAGGTCTTACAAATCGCGTGCTGGCAAAAGCCAATCCAATCACCCCTTGCCTCAGATACTATGGGGCCAAAAGGTTCGAATCGGAAACTATATGCGCCCTGATCCTTGGCAGAACAGGGAGGGTTCAATACATCACCCATCATAAGTGCTTTGTTGACACCACAGATGCCATGACTTAATTATCAAATCAATCTCAAGCCGAAAAGGCCCGTCAAATCAGTTTGGGTCACCCTGAAAATACAGATCACTTCGCTGGTCGTAAATAATATCTCCTATGTAAGCTAGTTCTTTCAGTCTCCAAGGCAACCCTGGGATCCATTACAAAAAAAGATTCCCAACTACTCATCGGGTTGATCTGTATTCTTATTATTTGAACCACAAATCTGCAGTGATATCCCATTCTTTACACGGTCACATGCATTTTTTTATAGCCTCAATCCCACTTTTGCTCTTTGCCGTCTATGAATTCACCTCCAGCTGGGACATGAGGTCACCAGATTCCCAACATGTAGGAAGAAAACATCAAAATTGTGTTACTACGGAAGGGATCATCAGTTGGATCTAGAATGGGGGAAACCCAGGATGTATTTCATGCATACGGGATGTATTCATAATGATTCATCCTTATGGGTATATATTGGAAAATCTTAACAAGAGGTACCCATCTCTTGCTGGCATATCATCACTTTCCATGTTGCCAAATGTCATTTCGGGGTGGTGCTCTGAAGACCAGCAGAAAAAACCTATACATATTCATGTATGTACGCCCATGGGACTCTTGCACCTTGGGCTCGTACCCCTGCCGAGCATGTGGCAGCATTTCCGTGACTCCTCATGATGTCCAACCTTTTTGTTCGACTTTTTGTGTTTAATCATTATGCACAGGCGAAAACCCTTATATACATATATATATATATGTATCCTATATAGATATGTGTATCATATATATATAGAAATATATATATATATATATATATATATATATTAACATATATATATATGTATATATATATATCTATATATATATAAACATATATATATATAAACATATATATATAACTATATATGTATAATCACATTATATGTGTATATATGTATGATTATACCTTTTTCTGCTGAATTTCAGAATTCCTTCCTTCTGACGCCAAACCTCCCGAACAAACATCCCCGGCCTCACAGGCGGCCCTCTCCCCGGCCAAATCTCCACAGCGCTCCACAAGGAGGCCAAAGCCTCCAGTCCATTGGTCCAAATGGTGTGGTCACCCCAGAATCTGTAGGCAAATCAGCTCCACTCTGGTAATCAAACATGGCTGGCTGGGAAATAGACACCAGTGGACCACTTATAGGTGACTTCCAAATATAAATCAAAGGCATTAAAGCCAAGTCATGGGTTGACTGTTGAACAATCTACTGGAAACTATTTGTTCCTCCCATCAAAGACATGCCCTGTAACCGAAAAAACATTCGAAAGGCAAGTAGTAGTAGCAGTAGCAGTAGCAGTAGCAGTAGCAGTAGGAGTAGGAGTAGTAGGAGTAGTAGTAGTAGTAGTAGTAGTAATAGTAGTAGTAGTAGTAGTAGTAATAGTCGTAGTAGTAGTGATAGTCATAGTAGTATTCATAGTAGTAGTCGTAGTAGTACTCGTAGTAGTAATCATAGTAGTCATAGTCGTCGTAGTAGTCGTAGTACCTGTAGTAGTCCTAGTAGTCATAGCAGTCGTAGTCGTCGTAGTAGTCGTAGTAGTAGTAGTGGTAGTAGTAGTAGTAGTCGTCGTCGTAGTAGTAGTAGTAGTAGTCGTAGTAGTAGTAGTAGTAGTAATCGTCGTAGTAGTAGTAGTAGTAGTAGTAGTAGCAGGAGTAGTAGGAGTAGTAGTAGTAGTAGTAGTAGTAGGAGTAGTAGTAGCAGGAGGAGTAGTAGTAGTAGTAGTAGTAGTAGTCGTAGTAGTAGTAGTAGTAGTAGTAGTAGTTAGTAGTAGTTAGTAGTAGGTAGTAGTAGTAGTAGTAGTAGTAGTAGTAGTAGTCGTAGTAGTCGTAGTAGTCGTAGTCGTAGTAGTAGTAGTAGTCGTAGTAGTAGTCGTAGTAGTAGTCGTAGTAGTAGTAGTAGTAGTCGTAGTAGTAGTGGTAGTAGTAGTAGTAACTGTCGTAGTAGTAGAACAAAGACACAACAACGACGACGACGACAACAACAACAACAACAACAGCCCTGCCTCCAACCACTCTTCGATCCAGCAGTGGCTTTGTCTCGCCATCTACAACTCCCAACAAAAACCGCCCCGATATGTTTCTTATGATTCAAACTTCCTGCGCTGCCTGTGCAATACATAATTCGAGTTGGCCACATTATAACACTATTTCCTTGTAGTTGCTACACTGCCGCGTTTTTTGGAATTCAGAAATTGCTGTTTCAAGGCTCAAATATCTTGGAAAATGCCTCAGCCTGATAAATTCTCCATCCAAAACATGGCGCACTGGCCACCCAGATGATTTACATCCGCAGCAACAGAGAAGTGATGTGCCGAAACAAAGGCCTACATCTGTTGGGTTCTCCCAAGGAAGGTGCAGCATGACATGTTTTTCTGATACCCAGATGATAAATCAAATGCGACCCCAGGAAAAAAGCGACGAAAATCATTGGCAATAGCTATTTTAACTTCCAACCGACTAGCCTTACAGCTGTTCCACCTTTTCAACATGAACGGCAGGCTGGCCTAACCCTTCCGCCTCAGCAAGGCTATGGTCCTTGTAACAACACGACAAGCCCCAGATGAGCCATACAAATCCTGGGTAGCCATTCTAAAATGCCGTGACGTGACTTTTTCAGAAAAAAAATGCCACTGCCTAAATTTGCTAGTGACACAATTTCTTACTGTCATTGTCATTTCTGCAATTGCAAGCTGAAGGTTGCAAAGATGGTCCCACACTGCCCCTCAGGATCGGACGATCGAATCTGCTTTTTGTCCCTTGAGGACAAAGGGTGATGCACATGCTTGCGGTGCCCTTTACGTTGTATCTTGCCTTACCAGGCAACCGAAAGCCATGCCTAACGATTGCTAAGATTCTGGTTGGAGCACCTGCATTATGTCCTCTTCAGTTAAAGCTTTCTGGGGACACCCTCAACCAATTTGGGGATCCCAAGTTTCATCCAAATGCATTGGATGACATGCCAACTTCCACCAGGAACCAAAATGGCGAACAGCAATCCCAGGCACGAAATTCACATGTCCAAAACTGGGTGCAATGTGCGCACCACGGGATGCCCAAAGCCTTCAGCTCGGCTTGGAATTGCAAATGCTTTCCAGCCTCTCTGGTGATTCGCCTGCAATGGGAATGCCAACCAATGACAATGCTATGCCTTTACAAACAACATGAAACTGTGATGTAAACATCTATCCTGTCCAACATCAGAGCCACCACCTGCCCCCGACTCTCGCTATAGCCCGAAAAGAAAACTCAGAACTTCCATTCAGCCTTGCTGCAATATGTATGTCACCGCATGAAAACCATTTTCCCCGGCTCAGTTTCACGCCTGATTGTCCTCCATTTAAACTGCTTTCCAGTCTGTCGAACTTTGGAACCAGTACCCGTCATTGCAGGCGGCTGCCACCCGAACAAGATTTCAAAGTCCAAAGATGCCTCGTCAAAGCAATCAAAGTGTGGCCAATTGCATGCGCTCTTTTTGCACCAATACATCAAGCTTGCAAGGCCCCCCAAGTCTGCCCGTGCTTAGTCGAATCACAATACAGGATGGGACATTGTCAATATATGGGCCAGGTCATATATGAGCAATCACAAAAACGAGCTTGCAGCCACTCATATGCCGCAGACCAAATTGTGACCATCACCATGCTACTACTCCCTGTTGACCTCCCTCTCATGGATGCCGGCTGCATTGGACGCACCAAACCCTATGCCATGTTGCTTGGTAGCTGGCAAAGCATTACGTGGTCGAGGACAAGAAGCCTTGCAGTTCATCTTGCTCAATGGCCTGTATTGCAGTGCGCAGCAGCGCCAATGCCTTCTGAACATAGGCACTCCTGCTGACTCCATGCCCGTAGGGCCTGGAACACAGGTTGCACAAAGCAAGCCCAACTCAATTGCTACAGATGTCTCATTCCTCAAAAACTGTACTTCCTGTACACCCCTGCCTGTAGGCCAAGCTTGGGCCCAAGCGACCGATCATTGATCTGATCGCAGATGCCAAGAGGTAGCGCCGTGGCCATGTGACCTCCCCCAGCTCATCCATACGCTTCTGGCAGGCAATCGGGACATCACGGGGCGATCTGATGATGGGAAATGAATGGAAAAAGGAATGCTAGGACTGGCACTGAGCAAATCCACTCCAGTCACAAGAAGCTACATCATGTGCTTCGTCCATTTACTCCAAGACAACCTTCTTCAATCAAGATCCAATGGCTTCTGCGTCCATATGTACCAGCAAACAAGTTGTCATGCATTACGCAGAAATGTCCTGCCTTGTCTATGGCAATCATCCTCTGGACAATGACCCGCAGCTGGCACGTGCGATACGAAGATTTTGCACAGCTCAGGAGAAGTCCACGGCTGGTCCGATCCAGGGCACGGTGTGCCTAGACACAGCCCAGGCTGAGGCGACAACACACCATGTGCATTCTATTGCTAGACTCTATCTCAGGAATATTCACAATGGTCTGCAGAAATACCCACAAACTTCGACTCAATTCCTCTTCAAGCATTCCAAACCATCAAAATTTCAGGACTTAGATCCCCTGTTTCACTGTCCTGACTCTTATCCCCTTTGTCAATGCTTCAGATGCAATACGTCTTGGTACATTGCAGATTTGCTTGTCGGCCAACTCATGCACTTCTGGCCACAGCGCTGCCACACCATCCATACGCCCACGCCCTTCCTGATTGCAATGAGCTCATGTTGGCTTCAAATAGCCATTCCATCATGCACACTCTTTGGACACTCTTTACTTCGAATGAGCGCTTTGGGTTCCTCCTGGCTACAAGTAGCACTTCCAACCAAGCCACAAGCTCATTGCGCAGCATTCTCAGCCTGGCTGCCGCTGCCAAGAAGAACCTGGTCGGCTTTGTTTTCATCCCATGAACGAGTACAACGCTGTCATGGCTTCAATTTTAAGACCCAAAATCTAACTTTACAATCTACGCCAATGCAGAGAATCGTGTTGAGACGATGGCATGGTCTTCTGTATACATTCTCGTATCCGTTCCATCCGACAGCTTTGCGGCACCAAAAAGCGTCATACACCCAAGATTGCCAGCGCTTCTGCAAACAACATAAAACCTGTGACAACGATTTCAACACTGTACTTACAAGAACTACACTACATTACTAACGCATGGATTCCTCACCCCTCGCCTCAAAAAGTTATGCTGTCTTCATGGCCATGCTTTTGGAAGATTTTACTTGGGCCCCAGGGGAGGCACTCTTTCTAGCACCTTTGATCTTCGGGGAATTTTTGTTTCGTCTTTTCTGATGGCCATGTTTGTTGTGCTGCCTGACACCTCGACGCCCCAGCCTACGAGTCCACAACTTCCCGTAAGCTCGCGGTTGTCGCCACTGTGGCACAGCTGCTCGCCGCTCCTGCAATGCTGCTGCATGGATTCGCTGAAACACCCAGCTGAAGCCACGCTTCACCAGCACTCGCTGTTGCAAATCTCCTGCTGAATACAAGGAGCTGCCATTTCCCCTGCTGGCATCGCACTTACTTCGTCAGACAACTGTTTCAGACCACATCCAGACCCTCAACCATGTACGTTCCCACACCAACTGTTACATCGACAAGAGAATATGGTTGCTGACAACCAACATGCAGATCATGTCCAGCCCAATGCTCTGATTCCTCTCATGCCGTGGCGTCCTGATGTGCGCGCCTCGGCCAGCACTTTCTGGAACCTCCGTTCCTTCACAGTAACAGCCCTTGCTCTCTTGCGTCTTCGAGCGGCATTGCGCCTCTCATTCCATCGTTTGCTCATGGCTACTGCAAGTATTTCCTACGGCTTCTGCCTCTATTAGCCAATTCCTCGACCACAGCCATGCTTCAGACCTGCACTAGACTGTTGCCACTTTCCTCATCTCCACGGTGCCTTTCAGCAGCACATGACTTACCAACATGCTTGCATTGTATCATCTCTGCCAATGACCCAACAACTGTCTGGAATAGACCACAGTAGCGCAGAGACGCCTGGTTTGACTGCTAGAAACTTGCTTTCTTGGGTTTTCCAAAAACGGGTATATACCACATTTGCGCAGAGGCGCCTGGTTTGACTTTTAGCCATTCGCTTTTTTGGGTTTTGCTTTTCTGCGGCTCAGCACTCACTACATTCAGCCAAAACAAAAACACACACACAAACATCACTTGAGGCAAATCATGGTATGGCAACCACAAACCTCATTTCACTTGTAGCACAGAACTCTTGGTCTCCTCAACCAAACCTAGATATGCATAGAACAAAGCTGCTGGTGCCAGCCTAGTACACTCTCTGACACTTGGTTGCCCAACAACATGTTCTATGTCTTGACCCCTGGTTTCCTGTCGACAGTCCAAGGACTCAATTACATACCCAACCCGCAATCCATCATCAGAACTTGGGCCTCGTACTCAATATTGCTCACATGTGCCCGACTTCCCACGGTCACCCAGACGCCCAAGCTTTGTTTCATGGCTGCTCAATGTCAACACTCTCCGCCTCAAGTGCATGGCAAATCATGGTTCCTACATTCCGAGATGTAACTCTCAAGTTTGTAATTTTTGATACAAACACATCCTTTCCAATGACCACCATGTCTTTCAAGTACTGTGTCACATCCCAGCAGGACGAGGGACTTAAAATCCTCATCAGACGCGGCAGTCCCCGGCCAAACCTTGCATGTCCCGGTGACACTGATCAAATTGCCACCGCTCAAAAGCAGATCGCATCCACAAAAACATACTCAACAACTAATCATCAATGCCACAAAACCAAAGATCTAGCTTACCCGATCTGAACCTTAACGAAACATAAAACACATATTCGAAAACCCTTTCTCATTCCATGATACTGGTGTATAGGGATTCCTCTACTGGATGAAAATGACTCCCACCCTATTCTGGGTTATAATCCCAAACTAACTATCCAACAACATTGGAAACATAAAGCCCTTGATGTTTCCTACAAAAGATACCGTGGTGCCAACGTAGACAGCATCCACCGAGACGCCCTGCGCTGTGTGGTCCTCCTGGAAAAGTGATAGCAGTCTGGAGCCACGGATGAAGACATGGAGGCCTCACCTGTTAATTCCGGTTGGTGGCAATGTCTATACATATATATATATATCCATATATAGACACATATCTATTGCATGTATATATATATGTATGTATATAATGACCCAAATTGAAACATGAATGTAGGTGGGATCTGGTGGGTTTCAAAAGTATACATGTCCTATATACATATATCTGGGTGCTGGTATACGTACCCCTCTGAAGGAAACTATGACATCAATTTGGATGATGACATTCCAGACCCATGGAAAAATCCAAGCCACCAACCAAAGTGTGGTCTGGACATGTTAACAGGATGCCGTTAATCCTACATTTGGATCTGGTAATCACGCCACACATAATAGAGTGATTGTTGGACGCTCCCTTATGAACTTGTTTTACCCACATTACCTGATTCACTAGGCATGTTTTGGTATTGTGAGTTCATCAGAACTCCTGCACCAGTTGGTAGACAGCCTCACAACATCATCTCTAAGGTGGTCGTGGTGCTTTGTGAAAATTATATGATGTGCGAAGACTCTCGAGCAAATTATAGGACATATATCGCTAGGTTATGTCCATTATGTCTTTACTGTAACTCTAGCTGTAGACATAGCGGATATAGATGAGGGTTCCATATAGGGGTCCCCCCAACTCATCTATGTTAGTTTTCTTCACTGGACACAATCCAGCTATTGGGGAGCCAACATTTTTGGATACCTTCTGGTACACTGACATACCCATATATAATTACAAGGGTCGTCAACTGTATGTCAGGCTGTCAACATGTATAGATACACAAAAATCATTGAGTATATGAGATTCATCATATCTAGTAAACTAACATTGATACTATGGAAAATCATAACATCCTTGGATACTTTTAGCTAATGGACATTTTTATGGGGCATGGCTTCAACCTGCAAACAACAACCCTTGCCCCAACGCTGCCCGACTTGCGTCGCCTCCGCCGTTTGCTTCCTGGGCCGATCTCATGGGGAGATGGGATCATCACGGGAAAATCATGGGCATATGACTGCTTATATATATATAGGGACAATAGGGGATTGTATGGGACAATATATGGACAATATAAGATAATACGGAATAATATAGCAGAATCGGGAGAATATGGAATGGTATGGGATAATATAGTACAATTTGGAATGCTGTAGATATTGTTCCTGGATATCTATTACCAACAAACTATTATTTTGTGAGTAGGAAATAGAGTGATGTCATAGGATGATATGGAAAAATGGTGACGTAAGGAATGAAGGATACAATAATGAATGATAGGATTTGACCAATGAAATCCACCAGCCTGCTGGCCTGTCTTCTGGCTCTGCCTTGTTCGTGGTTGTGCTGTTGCAGGATCACCCATTCCATGGTGGCAGGCCAAAAACGCCGAAGACCATTAAATATGAGATACACATACTAGGAATGAACTGGTGGTAGAGTGATCATATTTGATGCAAATACCATCAGACACACTGAGACAAAAGGTTTAGAACCAGCTATATGTAAAACTCTAAGGTAAAGATTCCATAAACATATCACGGAATCCCTCATATATTGAACAACAACATAATCTATTTGCAATCCTTATAACTATTCCCGGAGTCACATAGGATATGATTTTCCAAAATCTGCCGGCTCTCAGACTTCAACGTGAAGACACAGCAGAACTCTCCTTCTCCACCAATGATTTCGCCACAGACGCGGCCCTCTCCTCCAGGAGCGAAGGCGAAGCGACCTGACGCAATGCAGCTCAGATCATCTGACCCAAAGTCAGGGGGTGTTTGGAACCTATGGTATTATGCATACAATCGCTGGATAATTAAAAATTAACCGATATGCACACCAAACCTATCCATCTAATGGGTATTCATTGATATAATTAAGAGTGAAGATGATGATAGTGTCCAATTGATATGGGAAGTATACCTCCATCACATCACCTAACGGCCAGGTTGAGCGCTGTTCCACCGATTGACAGCTATTCTGAATGGGGGGAAATCAGAACATGTATTACCAGGAAACATAAACAATCAGGGCACCACAAACACACACCAAAAAAGCCATGCGAACAGCGCAAACCGCACGTCCGCTGTGGTCCCTACCATGCCTCCATTGTTTGAAGAAGGCCGCCTGAGGTCCTGACATCATTTGATGATATCTACTCTCGCTGTGATCAGCCACATGGCTGGCTGGAGAATCCCGCAACCGCATAGAGGTTCATAGCTAGAAAATTTTGGAAGGACCTTCTCAAGCTTAATCCTCTGACCCTCTCCTTTACAACATATGGAAGGGAACCAAAGAATGCGCATGAGTGTCCCTTTCCAAACATATCCAAATAGCTTCAATTCCTCCACAGCTATTGTGATTCGGGGAAATCAGGACATGTATTACAGTCCAGCAAAACAAACGACTTTGTCAATGTGGATTTACCCCTGTTCAAAATCCCTCTCTCATTCCATGATACTCCTTATTCAGGATTCCTCTAAACATGATGATCATTGCCACTCTACTTTGGGTAATGTAATCCCAAACATACTGTCACAACAAAGGAAACATGAGAGACCTTGATGGTTTCCAACCAAGATACCATGGCGTCAACATAACAAGCATGAACCGAGGGGCCCGGCACTGTGCAGGTCCTGGGGGAGAAGCACAACAGATGGACAACATGGGATAATATGGGATAATATAGGAGAATATGAAGTCTATGGAATGGTAAATGGTATGGGATAATATAGTACACTGTGGGATGATGTGATATATTGGAGACTAGATATCTATACTCAACAAACTATTTT
>Ga0126342_10013540_pt1 | contig 14433 bp, 11 predicted proteins | sample Cyp1metagenome_FD_92528 | JGI IMG/M metagenome (GOLD analysis project Ga0126342, IMG submission 92528) | Coral microbial communities from Lord Howe Island, Old Settlement Bay, Australia - Cyphastrea 1 metagenome | ecosystem: Host-associated > Invertebrates > Cnidaria > Coral ... | reverse complement strand
TGCTTGCTTGCTGGCTGGCTGGCTGGCTGGCTTGCTTGCTTGCTTGCTTGCTTGGTTTGCTCGCTGGCTCCCTTGCTTGCTTGCGTGCTGGCTTGCTGGCTGGCTGGCTTGCTGGCTGGCTTGCTTGCTTGCTTGCTCACTGGCTCCCTTCTTTGCTTGCTTGCTTGCTTGCTTGCTTGCTCGCTTGCTGGCTTGCTTCCCTGCCACACCAGTCTGCGAGAACTTAGCCGGGAAAAAAAATCCCCGGGGAAGGGGAAAAAAATTCCCCGTAAAAATAGAGTACCACAAAAACATGTCCTCCCAGCCACAGCCCTTATTTTTGGTATTTTTTCAACTGCCGGATTGGCACCTTGCACTGCCACATCTTCCATCTTCCACTTGGAAAATCCACTGATCTCGTCGATGACGACGTTCTCCTGGCAGATGTTGGGAGCTTGGTGGGGCACCAAACAAAGGAGCTTCGAGCACGGAAAAAAATATGGAAAGCATATCCATGGACAATCATAAAGATGGTGAAATACCCCAGACATAGCTAAAGACTAGGAGAATAGGACACAAAACATCAAAAAAATGAGTATTTACTAACTCACTCTGCTTACATGCTGGGATACAGCATCAATTTCTAAAAACCATGAAGCTGCATCAAGACAGTGCTTGCCTTAATTGGGGGGGACCTGGACAAGGAATGCAAACGATGGACGCTTCACCTTTCATCTTTTTTCTTTGGTCATTTGGCCATGGGAAATGCTTTGCTGAAGATTTACCCAATTCTCATCCTGTTTGATTCAAACCTTTTGACAAATTCGATGCTGGGGCTTGGCTTCAACACCAACCCATGTGCCACGACTGTCTTTCCATATTAATAAATGGTCAAAGTTCAACACACTGAAAGAAGGTCATCTACCTACCCAAAGGTTTGAGGGATACCTGGAGCTCCAAATACGTCCTGTTTTCGTCTTGGAATTTCGATGATAAGACGGCCCTGCCGTGCCCTGCGCCGTGCCGAGTGGCCAAATTGTAGTTGCAACCTCCGGTTGGATCCTTGACCGCCTCATTGATGTTCAAGTCGAGGTTAAGGATGGGATCCTGCAGGCGTCACGCATTTTTCCATTCTCGTTGCTTCCCATTTTGTTGGGTCATATAAAATATATTGTTGATGGTATCAGCTAATTACATCATTGATACTATACATATGTACATGTGTATATGTATACGTATATGTATGTGTACGTGTATGTGTATGTGGAGGTGTATGTGTACGTGTATGTGTATGTGGAGGTGTATGTGTATGTTTATGTGTATGTGTGTGTATGCGTGTATGTGTTTATGTGTGTGTGTATGTATGTATGTATGTATGTATGTATGTATGTATGTATGTATGTTCGTATGTTCGTATGTTCGTATGTTCGTATGTTCGTATGTTCGTATGTTCGTATGTTCGTATGTTCGTATGTTCGTATGTTCGTATGTTCGTATGTTCGTATGTTCGTATGTTCGTATGTATGTATGTATGGTATGGTATGGTATGGTATGGTATGGAATGCAATGCAATGCAATGCAATGCAATGCAATGCAATGTAATGTAATGTAATGTAATGTAATGTATGTGTGTGTGTATGTGTGTATGTATGTATGTATGTATGTATGTACGTATGTATGTACGTATGTACGTATGTTCGTATGTTCGTATGTTCGTATGTTTGTATGTTCGTATGTTCGTATGTTCGTATGTTTGTATGTTCGTATGTTGGTATGTTCGTATGTTCGTATGTTCGTATGTTCGTATGTTCGTATGTTCGTATGTTCGTATGTATGTATGTATGTATGTATGTATGTATGTTTGTTTGTTTGTACGTACGTATGTATGTATGTATGTGTATATGTATGTATGTATGTAGGTAGGTAGGTAGGTATGGTATGGTATGGTATGGTATGGTATGGTATGTAATGTAATGTAATGTAATGTGTGTATGTGTGTATGTGTGTATGTGTGTATGTATGTGTGTATGTATTGTATCTATATATATATATATACTTTTACACATGTTACATGTATAAGACAAACGGAGGGACGAACCAGGAACCCCAAAAGTGAACCCAATTCACCAACACTCCGCATCAACAAACAGGGGCACTTGAGCCATGTGTCCACAGCACGTAACCCTTACTAAGTTATTGTTAGGTGAGGGCTACATCTACTCCTCACTATGGCTACTCTACATGTATAACGCTTCTATACATGTGGTGCATATTGTATGTACATTCGGGTATATCTACTTCGCGTGTATTGGAACCATAGCTACGGCATGTCTACACTGGACCTACTACCTATGCTATACATAGTGGGGCTCAGGGGTCGGTATATTTCAACTCCCCCCTCGCCTGTTCCACACGCACTGCGCATTGGCAGTCGCCTAAGCAACTACTGTCGCGCGAACAGGGGTCCGCAGCGACCTAGGCTTTGGCACTAAGGTCTAAGGGAAGGTCAGTACGTATTCCTAAAAGGATCAGTGCTACTGCCCATTTGTGTGGAGGCAATGCCTTAGTAAAGATGTCTGCCGCCTGGTCGTCTGTGTTGATGTATTTTATCAGAGCCGAGTCTTCTTTGAAGATTTCAGACAGGCAAGACAGGCTTACTTTGCGTGTTCGAGTTATATGTCTAAGTTTGGGACTATAACCTTTCTCTACAACCAAAATTGTTGCTTGATTGTCTTCATGGACACGGAGTGTTACGGAGCGTGCAAGCAACAGCTCCCATAACTGCAAGGCAGGCAAACCCTCCTGATAAAGCAAGTAAGCTAGACTTATTACTTCGCTTTCCGTGGTCGATCTAGAAGTGGACGTTTGTCGCTTACTAATCCATGCAAGCGGAAAGAAGGAACTAGGGCCAGTTAAAGCTAAAGAGCCACCAGAGGTTGAGCGGGCAGTGGATCTATCACCGGCGAAATCGGCATCGACGAAAAGTCTCAGCTCGAGATCTTCAGGTTTGTCCTGAATAGTCCCTACTAACCTATATAGTGTGGGGTTGAAGCTATATACTGGATTAGTCTTAGAACTCTCTTATCGTCACCTCTAGACCACGACTGGACTTTGGTGGCCAGATCATTGATGGGTTTGACTATGTCGGGACGTGCAAGCCTACCTAACCACAGGGCTTTCATCAAGATTTTACACGCATTTGGAGCTAGTTCCCCTTTGGCTTCCTCATCCTCATGGATCCCTCAGGTGGAAATGGCGTAGCTGCATGCTTCAAATCTGATATACGAGTAATTGGCTTATATAGTACGGTCTGTTGGGCGTTGCCTGTTTGGGATTGAAAGGCTGCACACTTTTCATGGCCTTCGGTTTTGGGAAGTGGGGTAACAACATGGTTACGTCCAAGAATCCTATAGATGGGCTCTGGTGGTTCGATGTCTACCACAGAAGTCAAATTGCTCCAGAATGCATCATGCTGGTCGGCGGGGCCAGCTAGAGTTAAATCGTCTACATAAGTTGACAGAAGTAACTTAGTATCTGGGAAGTAAAAATTTCCTGGGTATTCTGGGACCTCTTGCCCTCCAAGGTTCTTGATGATGACTTTTAAATGTTGCTCCCACAACCCTCCAGCACCGGGATGACCATACAAAGCTTTAATGAGGAGGACTACGGGCTTTACAAACTGCTGCTTCTAATACTTAGGGCGAAGCTCCGGGGGAAGCTCGATCCAAGTTTTGTATTTGGAGGATAGCAGGGCTTGGACGTAAGCCTTCACTGCATCTGCAGCCGTCGCGCGGTTACCCGGCAGCGACCCATAGGCTAGGCAAGCATTGAGCCCTTGGACGGAGGTAGGATTAGCGCCGAGTTCCTGGTAGACGGCCGCTGCACCGTGCTCGTCTTTTGCGCAGTCCCTTCTATAGACTATGCGGCCCTTCATCTTGTGAAGGTGGTCAGCGAGCTCATAAAATTTGATTGATGCAATGGTCATCAACTGACCAAAGTGTACTGACACACCGGAAGCCTTCGCCTCCTTCCGCACGTCTTCTATTTCGCGGACGGAACTAAGATCCCACGTGCCTGCTTTGACTAAGCCATCTGCTTCAGCGCGAATTGCTTCAAGCGCCTTAGGGTTTGACAACATCTCAGACCTGGACAAGAGCTTTGTGACCATAGCTTTGATTTCGGGAGTTGGTGCCTTAGGATCCTCCAACTGGAGGGCTTGGGCTATCAAGTGCTCATGCTCAAGAAGTTCAGTCACTAACCTATTAGCGGTAGGATCGGACTCAACTGCTCTAGCTAAATCTTCGAAACCGGCTAATGGGGATACATGCTTAAGGTGTTGTTCAACTTCCCTATGGGGTTGAGGATCGCTAGAGGCTGGTCGGCAAGGCATAGCAGGTACAGACTGCTGGGCACATTTTGAGGGAAACAAAGCCTTCGCTATTAAATCAGTCATTTGGGGTGGATACATTGCGGAGCGAGTAGTCTCAGCTCCCTCACATCTAGCGTGAGTTTGCTGGCACTTGCATCGAATATCCTGGAAGGCATCTTTGATGCGTTGGGATGTGGTCATGAGCCGCCACGGCTTTGTCAAAGGAAGGCCATCTCTAGTGGTGAGACCTACCGCGCATCCCTCGAAATCTACACGCATAAACTGTGGGTGTTTCTCAAAAAATGCTATAACGTCAAGCCTTTTCCATCCACTACAAGGTCTTGGCCATTCAAAAGTTACAGTACCATTATGATTGAGGACACGCTCAGCTCGCTTTGCGAAACTAGAAAACAACCGTTTTGACTCCTTGACTTGGCGCGCCAATTTCCTAATGAACGCGGCACCACCCTTCTTCCTATTGATGAACTGCCAAGGGGAACCGGATGTGCAAGGGATAGAGGCCCACAAATGTGGGGGTGCGGCTTCAGCAGCTTCATCGATCTGACAATCTAGCTGTTCGCACTGCAACTCATCTCCCAGGTCTATCCTATCCTTACAAAGTCTAACATGATTGATACTATATTCATCATGAGTAAAACCCATCTGGGAATCCTCAGAGCAAGCAAACTCAAACATGGTTGACTTGGCATTGGGTTTGGAGGCTTTCTTGGCAGCCTTCCGACTCCTACGATTATCGCGGTTAGTTGGCTTACCTACGGCGGGGCAACCAAAAACAGGCAGCGACTTTTCACATAGGTCGGAACATCTATGGGCAGCTTGGGGAAGAATAGCTACACCAGAAACAATAGCAGCAGGCTCAGCAGGAGCGCTGGGTTCAGATGGCGCTGGAGCCTCTCCACCTAAAAAGATTGACTTAAACAATTCTTTATCCTCTGGGGAGAGGTGTGGAGGAACTGAGTCATCGAGTTCTTCTGCTTCAGTTTCACTTACTAGTGGAGCTTTCTTTTCCCTTTCAGCTTCTTTTCCTTTTTCTACCAACATTGAGAAGCGGGCTCTGCACTCATCAGTGTGCGCACGCGAATGGCCAGTGCAGCCTTTGCAACCAGGTGTCCCCTTCCACTTAAGGATGCGATCTACAGTTATGTAAACAGAACGACTTTTGAGACCTGGTGTTGAGGGTGAGGCTATTCCGCCCTCCTTGGGGAAGGGCACATCCTTTAAGGCATATTCAGGCAACTTAAGATCATCTGGGTTATCCCCCCTGATGAGAGCTTGGTGGCGTGAAAAACCTACTGGTAAAACAGGATCACCTTCAGGGACAAAGATTTCTGCTTCTGGAACATCAACGGCTGAATTCCCACCTCCAGCGCGATACTCTTGGTAATCTAGCACCCTTAAGACATTTCTATATCTAAACCAGGATCTATCCTCCAACCCAAAAAGAGACCAGGTGACATGTTGGGTTCCAGAGTCCTTTTGGTGACTGACTTCCTACGATAATACACTAACTGACCAAAACACAACCTCATGCCATCAAACTTATTCCTAGTAAGCGATTCCCATTGGGTTTTGTCGGGATCAGCTATTGAAGGTCTGTCAAATGATCAAATGACATTGAAAGGCAGGCATATGGATAGCTATATGTGTGGTACTCGTAGGGAAGACCAGACTGGAGGTGAACAGTACGACAACATTCTTTCTCCTCTCTGACGTCTCTCTCGAGACTGGCATTGTGGGGCCAACGGTTCGGCAGGGGGGGTTCCGGAACCATCCCTACGGCATGTGCCGCCTACTCAAGCTCGCCGGCTTCGTCCATTTTAATGAACGTCCGGGTTGTAAGCTCTGATCCACGCAGTCCTAAGAAATCCCCAAAGTTGCGAGCATGCGCGTCAGCAGTACGTTTGGACAGTGGGTATGCTACACGCGCTCCAGAGTATGTCTCGCGGATAACATGATGCGACCTAATTCCCCTATTCCTACTCCCATGTGTTCAGACCCTTTAGCTAAGATATCATCTGTGGCAAGCTGCTCCAGCGGCTGCTTTGGGGGATCAACAAAATCATCGGCTTTGCCATCTTTGACATGTGAAACCCTCATGGCGGTATCTTTTGCTATGTGGCACAAAGGACAATAGGGATTTTTGGGAAATGGGTACGCAAGTGCTCAGGGCTAGTGGTTTGCTGCTTTAGAACTTCATCTTTAGGCGGCTCTCCGTGGGGTGGGTAAAATTGATTGGGCTTGAGAGGTTGAGGCCTGCGCCGCTGCAAGATGCAATCAATGCCTTCTTGGCGGATCCAATCGTCTAAAAGAGCAATCCAACTGAGATCACGATCCCAACGACCTTCAGATTTAACCACCTTGACACCTGTCAGGTAATTCTCGTTAAGGATGTCCTGACAGTCGTCGACCAAACAGTGCGCTTGCAAGGCAGCTAGAATGGAAGACTTTCCTTCGCGACCACACGGGTGTCTAGCGACATGGATTTCTCTGAAGGGGAGCCCGTTTTGAACTAGAAAGTCAATCAGATGGCGGGCGGCAGCCTTAGTGCTTTCTAATTTTGACCAACCAGCGTAGGATACTATGTGAAACTCAATGCGGTTTTCTGCTAGCCTAACCAAGTTCCTGAACTTTTCTACTATTCGGGAATCGACGTATCCTACTGGATTCAAAGCCTGGTCCAAAGTATCGTGCCAATCGATGCAAACGATGATATTAGAAGTATCAACGTGGGCTACTTGACAAACCAGTCTAGGTTGTTCTAGCGGTGGACCGTGGTGTCGGGGGCAGCGCCCAGCAGACCCTTCGGCAGAATCAGGTGAGGGTTGTGGAAGTGGTTTGCCACGAACGTGAGGTGCAAGCCCAGAACCTGAACTTTCACCTGATGATCTTGGCGGGGCTTCTGCAGCAGCAGTTGCAACCCTTTGGGCTTCCTGCCTCACTCTATCAGCATCGTCCAGCGGTGGTGGACCTGGACTAGAGCCGGCACCTGGCCTTTTAACATCTTTAACCTTTTCAATTCCCATCGGAGGAGCTTTGAATGGTTTATCAGATGGTGATGGGGCCGGTCTATCAGGTTTAGGGTGCCTAATTGGGGGAGCTTTATAGGGTACAGTGGACTTCGCCCTTGCTGATGGCTGTGGTGGTAAAGGCTGGGGCGTGTCGGGGACAGCAGCCCCCTCTGTGCTCCTAGCCCTTTTGGGGTGATCTTATTAGAGATGGTGGCTTCCCCCACCCCTTGATGGTCTTGACGCAGCGATGGCTGGTGCTGAATTTGCCTTGCCGAAGGTGCTCCTGTTCGCAATCTTGAGGCTGGGCTTGTGGCAGTCTCTGCAGTTGGGCTTGTCGCGACAACAGGCTGTTGATCAGCGACCTCAGCTGGCTCCTGGTTCGGCTGTGGTGGTTGTACACTGGCGGCTTGGCTGCCTTGTGCACGCCACGGAGGAACACTACCTCTAAGAGATGGCGCACTGAGAGATGGAACGGATGCTGAGGATGCTGGTGCAGCAGCAGCTTCAGCCTTTGCCTTAGCTTTGGGGATCTCCCTAGTAACTTGAGAAATCCGGATACTGACGCGTGGCCTCTTTGGTGGTGGATCTCTTGGCCTAGTTGGAGTGCGCTCAACAATTTTGGCTCTATTGGTTCAAGCTGGTTAAGAAGGGAATGTCCAGCGGCAGTGAATCTATCAACGGCTGCTTCTGGAGCCTCAGACCCCTCAGACTCAGTAGAAGGATTGTCCACGGCCAAATTCACGACGTCGGTGGGGTCGAGATTACCTGTGCCAAGAACTGTCCTATGTGCCCTTAAGCTTGGGTCGCGCCACACACTATCTGGAACATGATGCGGGTCGGCTTCAAACTGGGCGTACTGACCTTCACCTCTAGGAACAATGTAAGGCAGTGTATGTGGGGCGTACGCGATCGGAGGATCAGCGACCCTTGCCCAGGTACCAGCCGGATCGATTCTTATTTCACGGTAACCTTGAACTTGTGGCCTTAAAGCAAGAGGTCTTCTAGAAACACCAGTAGCGGCTCGGGCTCTAAAAAGTTCTTGATTAAGCTCTATGCGTTCACGAGTTGCCCTTGGGACCAAGTTGACTGGAATTGGGGGATCCGATCTATTTCTTTTTGGCCTACGATGACGTGCAGTGGGTTCACGGCCACGTCGAGCAAAGTCAGGGAACCTCCTGCTCTACCTCAACCACTACGTCCTCCTCCCTGGGTTCTTCCTCTTCCTCCTCCTCTACCCACTCCCACTCACCTTCAGGTTCAGGACCGTTGGGGTCTTCTGGGCCTGTCTCTCGCACCACAGGCTGTTGAGGTTCGCAGGCAGCGAGCTCCTCAGCAGATGGTGGTGGCCCCCCAAGGTGGTGGTGGAATTGATGGTGGTGGGTAGCTAGGCGGTGGCAATGGTGGTGGTTTGGCACCAGCAATACGTTTAGACTAGAAGATGGAACGTCAGGTGGTGGGCTAGTTGGTGGTGGTGGCAAATGAAGACGTCTAAATGAAGGGTCAGCACAAGCTGACGATTCAGGGGCTTTCGGCCTAGCTTTAGCTGGGGGCTTAGCTGGACTACTTCAACTGGAACTGGTGCTACGTCGCGCCCGGAGGCTGCGACCCCTTCAGAAGCTGACTTCGCCGCCTTTGGGACGGAAACTACCGATGATGTGACCTTTGGTCCACTTGCCTTGGCTGTTGAGGCGGGCTGTACAGGGTGATCAGCACCACGCAATGACGGCTGCCAACTTGGTGGCGGATGACTCGGCTGCTGTGGCTCCTTTGCAACTGGTTCTGGAGCTTTGGCAACTACCCCTGCGGAGCCTGCCGCGCCACTAGCGGATGCTGTGGCAGCGGCCTTGCTTTTCGGTCTAGGCTGTTGTTGGGGGCCTACGTACCTATAGTATCTATCACCCAATCTTCTTATCGAGGATTATCAACTCCAAGAACTCGCTGATTGATGATACGCTTTGGCGGTAGGTCACCCGATCCAATAACTTGACGACCGTGAGCAACGCCCCTACGCCTATCTAATCCGTGCTGAAGGGACCAAGTCGTTGTAGGCTTCAAAGATATAAAATGCTAGGGCTAGAAAATTCGAAGTGGAGAGTTCCTCAATAATCCTATTGTGCAGGCAAATTAGCCACCTTTGGTCAGATGTTGCCGTTTCGTAGGAAATCTTGGGGAGCCATAAACCGCGGCTTATTTCCCCTCCTGACTTGTTATAAGGCCAGTATTGGAATGCCTCGTAATTAGACCACCACTCTCTCCGAGCTTCTTGCCAGCGTATGGTGGCACCTCCCCTACTACTTCTCACCCTTGCGCGTGGAGCTCTAGATGGGGCAGATGGGGAATGACCTACTTGAATAGGTGCAGTGCCGGGACTAACAAGATTGGGACTAGTTGGGGGTGGAACTAATTCAGAGGAATCAGCTACAGTGGCTTCTGTCGCGACACAAGAAGTGTCAGCGACCACAGGCTCGGATGCAACGGCTGCTTCGGATGTATCGGCAGTTAGACCTTCGGTCTCTGCCTCTGGAACCTCTTGTGACCTCGCCTGCAACTTCAGAGCATCTAATTCGAGAAGATTTGTTGCTTCAACTTCGCAATCATTTTGCTCAGAAGGTGACGATGGTTAATCTTGATGAGCGTCCTCTTCCTTTGCGCGATCAATTTCCGTGAAGGCAGCTTCGGCTGGATTTTCCAAGTGAAGTTGTTCCTCCAAAAATGACTGATCAGGATTCGGCTGCTCGACCTCACCACCTGTCGCAACGGGCTCGTCAGCGACCACCTCCGGCACACCAATCACTGAAAGGACTGCGCCTAAAGATTGTGCGTCTTGAAGCTCCTGCTCCTCCTCCTTGACGGGAATGAGTTCAGCAGTTGCGGCAGTTTCAGAAGGCTCGGGCGTACCAGATACCTCAGACAGATCCGCCCAGGAAGCAGAGACCTCAGCGACCGATCCCACAGTCAACGGAGCTGGCTGCTCAACGTCTTCTGCAGTCACGGAAGCCTCGGTTCCGCCTGCTGGAGTTTCAGTTGTCGCGACGAGCTCGTCAGCGACCTGATCGGATCCTTCTGAGGGCATGCACGAGTGACAGCGAAAGTGTGAAAAGTCAGTTAGGGCCTAAGGTCAGTTAGGGCCTAAGTCAAGTGTTGGTGAATTAGGTTCCCTAAAATAAGATACAAGCCTTACGGCTGATATCCAGACAAACGGAGGGACGAACCAGGAACCCCAAAAGTGAACCCAATTCACCAACACTCCGCATCAACAAACAAATGCCCCTTTTTGCTCGGGGCACTTGAGCCATGTGTCCACAGCATGTAACCCTTACCAGGTTATTGTTAGGTGAGGGCTACATCTACTTCTCACTATGGCTACTCTACATGTATAACGCTTCTATGCATGTGGTGCATATTGTATGTACATTCGGGTATATCTACTTCGGTTGTATTGGAATCATAGCTACGGCATGTCTACACTGGACCTACTACCTATGCTATACATAGTGGGGCTGAGGGGTCGATATATTTCAACTGTATATGTGTATATTGTCAATTGTTGCTGGTATCAGCCAGCTGCATCGTTCATCTTCGTCCGCCTGCAGGTCCCCTTTATTTGAAATGTCGGTCCCGTGCTGTCATCTCTTTGGCCATCAACCAATTGATGCCTCCGCCGTGAAAATGGCGAGTGGTGGGAGTTGCCAATAATCTTACTTGAAAATGTGCGGTGAATGGTGGTAAATCATCAAAAAATGGTGGAAACGCATCTATTTCTGGGGGAAATTGTATAAGGATAAATAGGGAATTAAGGGGATAATCAAATAATCACCATCTGGGAAGTAGCTCCTTGGCTCCCCATTTGGCTACGGGGAGGATGGATACAGCCACAGCTCCTAACCGTTCCCTCGGTTCACCACCAGGTAGCACGGGATAGAATGGGATAAAATGGGGGAAAGAACTGATATCAAATGACTGGTGCATGCATATCATTCATTGGCACCGAAATATGGGGATATAGCCGCGCCAACAAGAATGGGGATAGTCAAATTCGGGATATGATCAAGGATGGAAGTAATATATATAATATATAACTATATATTATATAATATTATTTTATATTATATTATATTGTATTGTATTGTATTGTATTATATTGTATTGTATTATATTATATTATATTATATTATATTACATGAAATATTATATTATATTATATTATACTATACTATATTATACTATATTATATTATATTATATTGTATTATATTGTATTATGTTATATTGTACTATATTATATTATACAGTATTACTAATATGGATATGGCTGAGCCATCTGAGCCAAACTTGGGGGCCCATCGAAGTGGCAATACTTGGAGGTTTCTATATATAGCATCCAAATTTTGGGCTCGAACTTGGAGCCATGCAATTTATGAGGAAGTGAAGGAGATCCAGCTGTCACCCAGTTGGCTCCTATGCATGTTGGCTCTGCAACCCAGTCTGGGTGCAATTCTCACGGTTCTTTTTGGTTGCTGGAAGTTTCAAAAAAAATAAGTTCATCAGTGGCTAGCCCTGTACCTGTTAGAATTAGAGCTATCTCTCAATTGGAACTGGCAGATCAGACTGGCTCTTCGCACATTCCGCCGAAAAAAATGCACAAAACCAGCCAAAAACTGACCCGAAACCGCGCACCATCAGCATCCATCATGGGCAGGACCATGTAGTTCAAGGGTTTTCCTGACGCGGCAACCTCCTTGGCCAGCTTGAACACCCGGCACAGATTCACCTGCATTTCCCGGGAACAGGGTGCCCAATGCCCAAGGGCTTACAGATCTTACAGATCTTACAGATGTTTAGGGCGTGATCATGTTCATATGGGGGGACAAAATTACTTACTCGCAATGGACATGGCCAAAGTGGGTGGTCCCCTATCGGTTGTGAACGTTTGTACTTCCATGCTATGTGTGAAAATAGGTTATCAGTAAGTGGATGGTCCCCTATTGGTTGTCAAGGTTTTCACACAAATGTGAACATCCCAAGTCCACTCCCTACTACTTTAGTCTTCCACTAATTTTGTCGGTTACTCATATGACTAAAAGAACCACTTGAAATTTGGCGGCCAAAGACCACCTCACTGATCCCAGGTCTACTGTGACCCCTCCTGAGCCAAGACCATAACTTGGAAGGCTGGAAGGCCCTGAGGTCCCCAATCGTGCCTCATTGGCCGCTTTCATGGTTTTTAGGCCATTCACAAAGATCTTAAACTCGGCCACCACCAGATTGAGGCTGGACCAAGCCTGCTGCTTTTGCGCCTGGCTTCACGGGGCCATCAGGGGGGGCATCAGGGTTATCTGGGGGCCCACGGCCTGCCTCGGAGATTTGCGTCACGGAGGTTGTGTAGACATCCTGGGCCGGTGCGGGAACATGTGGACGTAAGGCTTGCCTGGAAGGCCCTGCGGAGGGTTTGGAGGGTTTAAGGGGTTTAAGGCCGGGCAAACGGCAGCCTTGAACGCCCTTAAAAACAGTCGGACTGGCGTGTCCTGGCTGCGGCTGGAATTTGTTGAATTGCAGGGGCTGTGGCCCTGGCTGCTGCTGGACGTAAGGCTTGCCTGGGGGGCCCTGCGGAGGGTTTGGAGGGTTTAAGGGGTTTAAGGCCGGGCAGACGGCAGCAGCTTCCCCAGAAGGGAGCATTGTATCTTTGGAGGTTCGAGTATCTGTATGAAATCGATGTGGGCACTTTGACATGAAATAACGAAAACGCGAGGGAAAGACATGCAAAGGTTCTCTGACATCAGGCTAATATGACCCTGTGATGTCCAACTAGCTACATGGCTGACAACCGTCTGAACGGGGCGCCGGCGACCACTTTGGCCTGGATAGGGGGATAGCATTTCTGGCAATGAAGTTCTACTGGTCTATGTGAAACGTGTTTTGGTTGGTGATCTGTCGATTCTTTCCAGATCCATCGCCACCAATTAAAATATACTCTCAAAATCTCTCATCCCCCACATGTTGGCTATTTCCAACTCTGACTGAAAAAGACTCTCTTCGAAGGCCATTCCGTGTGCGATCTTCCAAGAAAAAACCGCCCCAAAAGTCAAAAGTCCCAAAATTCCACCCCATCCTACCATCTAAATCCATCCTAAATCTAAAACTCTTGGGGTCTGCGCACCAGCGCTGGTCAGGATGCCCAGTTTGACCATCCCGAATCATCCCCATCTCCACAAAAACGCTTAACGGCTTGACGGCTTCACCAAAGCACAGTGGTGATGAACTCCATGAGTTCCTTCATCATCTGCGCTGCTACACGGTGCCAGTTGCCATGGGTCTGACGCCAGCAGGCGCTCACGTTCACCACGCCTTTCAGGTAGGGATCCAGGTACCCCGTAGGACCCACCAAGGTCTCCTGCCAGAACATGCCTTCGATCAGCGACTCGAGAATGGTTACCTGAAAGTCATCAAGCCACATCTCCGGGAAAACTAGACGACGGATGGCCCGAGAGCGTAGAGGAGCAGGGTCTTCTCTTGTTAGTATGGAGACACCATATTACAAAACAATATATTAAAGATGTGTTATAGGCAATCGAGAAGAGGAGTAGCAAGACAATATAGCACAAGTACAAGACAATAGTTTGCATTGCAAACACTTTTACACACAGAAGCTTTTACACAGAGCAAGCTTTTACACAGAGAACCCCTTACACAGAGAAGCTTTTACACACAGACGCTTTTACACACAAGGCACTTTTACACACAGACACTTTTACACACAGGCGCTTTTACATACAGACAATTTTACACAGAGACGCTTTTACACACTGTTGCTTTTACACAGACGCTTTTACATACAAAGCTTTTACCCACAGAAGCTTTTACAGACAGAAGCTTTTACACACAGACGCTTTTACACAGACGCGTTTACACACAGACACTTTTACACACAGATGCATTTACACACAGAAGCTTTTACACCCAGACCCTTTTACACACAGGAGCTTTTACACACAGAAGCGTTTACACGCAGACGCTTTTAGACACAGAAGCTTTTACACACAGAAGCTTTTACACATAG